>WLWD01000350.1_pt1 | contig 95756 bp, 69 predicted proteins | sample 6712731 | NCBI WGS metagenome assembly WLWD01 (sample SAMN12718690, study PRJNA576275) | sponge metagenome | isolation source: marine sponge | host: Mycale hentscheli | place: New Zealand: South Island, Marlborough, Capsize Point | collected 2014-11-01
TCACACTCACACAACTAGTTGCAGTGTATTTATGCATTCCAGTATCTTCCGCACCAGTTCTAATATTGTTGAGCATGGCGGGAAAGGTGTTTCAAACCAACAGATATTGTTTATTAAGAATAAAATACTTGAATAACTGTCTTAATCAGGTGGAATCTATTTTTTTTCGTATAAAACTTTGGCTAATAGTGATTCAATTATAAAGAATTTGTACTTTTTATTGCAATACTATTCAGAGTATTTGACCACTACCCTGATGGACCACAGCCCAAATTATTGCATGAACCGATGTGGCTATAGATGATACCTATAGACTGAAGTTACACTGTATGAGCACAATTAGCACTACTTCTAACAGTCAATGTGTTACTTTTTAACCTGCTAATATAGTGGCATGTAAATAATGAACAATATCTCCTCTTGAACAACACACTGCTGATGAAGTGCTTGCAAATTGAACATCATCTTGCTGAAATCCAAAAGCAAAAGCTGCATAGCCCAGCGATTCCAAAAGTTCCATCTGAAATTTAGACATACAGTCAAAGTTATGAAGACCCACCCACCACCCACAATGTAAATGCAAATTCTCTTGCTATGCACCTGTCAGGTGTGCATAACAGCTAGCTGTCATGCACACCTGGCAGAGCCAGGAAGCCTGTGCACTAAGCAGGCACTGTGAGCCATGCAAGAAAAGCTCCTGGAGCCAGGCTAGGAACTCACAGGAGAACAGACCTTTCCTCACAGTAAGTGGTATGGGCACCTGAAGTCCCACCTGGCCAATTGCTGTTTCATGAGAAAAGGCCTTGAATTTGCACCCCAGCAAATGCCAGGTCCCCAATCACAGCTGGGTGGACTGGTAGGAGGCAGAGGGAGAAAACAGATGGAGCGAAACATTTTCCAAAATGGAGCATAAACTCAGGACTTACTTAAAGACACAATCACTACACCAACACCCACAAACACATAATTACTTTTTGCTCTATGTCTTTAAATACTTTTTTTACTTCCAGCTTGCAATTTAGAGGTTTCCACTCTTCACCACCGTTGTAGGCCTTTCTCTCTTCTGGATGTAGGCACTTGTAAGCTAAACTTGCTGCCACAGTAAAGTTAGAAGGTCCGTTATGTGCCACACCAACTCCTTCTACATAACACCATCAGAATACAATGAATCCCCACACTTATCTGAACTTCAATACATATTAAAATTGTATAGCTTGGTAGATTATGTCATAATTGTAACTAAACAACTTGATTGCCACTAGCTAATACACACACGTATGCTGGATGTTCAACTGCCTGGAGTACTAAAGATAAATTTAATTTGACCACATGACACATAGAAAAAATGAAGTAATACTAACTATTAGTGGGGTGCTTGAGCACAAATGGTGAGCGAGCCTCTAGCTAGTTAGGTGACATAAAACTACAGTATTGTGATGTGCTCCACCTACCAAAAAAAGCGTGAGTTTAAATATGTATATATTGTAAAGAGATTACAGTGCCATAGTATACACTCACCCCAACTGTCTGACTTAAAAATAACAACTACAAAATAACGATAAATAATTTTAAAAAAAGTATAAAAAAACAACAACAGCAGACATTTCTAAATATAGCACAAGTTAAGAAAACATGCTTCTAGTAGCCAGAAAAGTGGGGAATTTTAGGCAGCTAATAATAGTTAAACATTCACTTCGTGCTATTTTTAAGCTAAGCAGTAGCTGTAATGCACAACACTTCACTCACACTTGTTCACTGGACATACCAACATAATACTTACCTTCATGATTAGACTATTGGATAATGAATTTTAAAGTTATAACAACACTGTTGCATAAGGCATAAACGATGACATGATACAGATAAAGATTGATAGATCAGAGGATTCTGTTCAGTGCGTGATGTTTAGGATAGGGTTGAACACCAAGCAAACACAAGTCTAAATGATATACGTATGTCCACATATATATAAACAACAAATAAAAAACATCCCCGATTTTTGATTGTGCTATCCCTGACAGTGTCTCGCTAGCTTTGCTCCCCAATAACATCCTATTATCACAGCAATAAAAACAAAAACAAAAAAACAACAACAATAACTTAACAGTACCATCAGTAACTTTGTAGGACTTCATAAATTGGTGCCAACTTGTAGTCTTAATTTTCTTTTTGGGTGGTTCATAATTACTTCGTGGTTTCCGTTTATGGTGTTGCCTATAATTCTTTTTAGTTATCCATCTCTAAAAGAGAACACACAAAGGCAACTAGTACAATATATATGATTAGGCTAAATGAGTACTGGTAAAGGCCAGTCTGAAGCAGCCTATTTAATTTCAGTGTGCATGTACAAGAGGTTTGCAAATAAAACTGTTTCATGTTCATGGCAGATTTCATGGACACAATTTTTTAAATGTAAGAGTGGATTATTTTATTAGACTTTTTATAAGCTTGACCAAAAGTTTATTGAAGTAAGCTCAAACTGGGAAATAATCTTTCCACTAGTCAATTAACTCTATTTTGTTAGTACAGCAATAAGTCTTCCCCCTGCCTTATTGTGAGATAACTACGCACCCGGGTAAATACGCAGACAAAAGTTGACTTGAGTGAGTGGTTCATCGCGTTATTCAAAACAACAAACCAAATATGTAAGAAATTATTTCTGTGACCATTAATAGCCAAATTTTCTAAATAAAATCTGCAAAAATTTAAAATGACTAAATATAGAAACACCATCTACTACTACTCGAATGTGACGTAATATTGCAACATCTATCCCATTCTGTGTCCGTAGCTTTTTGCTGTTTTTTTCTTCTTTTCCTAAGTATTTTATACTGAATTTCTTGCGCCCGGACTAATATTTATGTTTTTAAGTAGCCTCCGGGGGTGGACACACATTGACCTCTTTGAACTTTGCCACATATATATATATATATACACCATAATCTCAATTGAGACTCGTTAGTGAGAGTCTCGCTTCGCTTGCACAATAAACAAAAAAAAAACAAAAAAAATTACCTCATAAGTCCTACATAGGGCTTTTAGCAGTGAAAATTTTGAGAAATATCCAGACCCCTTCACCCACTGCCCATATCAATATTATAGGATAGCAAAACCAGCGCACTAAGTTATGTAGAAAACATTTATTGTCAACTAATATTCATTTCAAGTACATAAAATTATACAGTATGTAAAATTGACAACACTTTGTGGGTGTGGGTAAGGGTGGGAGAGTTTCAGTGTCCCCTTCTTTTGTATCAAACACTGTTGACCTATGTATTTAAGGATATGCACATCTCCACCATCCTTGTCAGTCCTGATGACACTTTACCAACCTGAGTCAGCTTATGAAATACTCATGAATACTCTCACAAAATGTAAGCCCTCAGCGCTACTATACACTAGCCAGGAAATATAAACCAAAAGAATAATTTATAGGCTATTCGAATCAGGTATCAGTATAGCTCAAGCAATTAAAACGGTATATGTAAATGCCGTCTTCATAAGAGAAGGAGCTAAACAGGCCAGAGGCACTCCCTGTGTTATCATTTCAGTACTTGGTTAAACTTCCCAGAATAAAGCAATAGCAGGCAGCAAGAAATTATTTGCTCACATGATTATAACATGAAGATAGGGGGCGTTACTTACAAAAGCTAGAACCTAAGCGGAGCTGACAGCTTCACATTTTTCAAAAATCAACCTAAAATTAAAAATGTAGCACAATAAAAGGTAAACCGTAGTTCTGAGTAAGTTCATACCTAAATCAACAGTTACTCGTCAGTAATCTAAAAAATCAGAGAGCGTGACAGACAGACAGGATGACTACTAGAACCCTCCCCTGCACGCTGAGGGTTAATTACTGCTAACAATAGTGGCAATAATGTTACAACAATAAAATAATAGTATCCAAAATAAACTTTTGGTATTCCAAAAATTGTAACATTAATTGGGGGAGCGAAGCGATACTCTCACTAACAAGTCTCAATTGAGATTTCGGTATATATATATATGGTAAAGTTCAAAGAGGTCAATGCGTGTCCACCCCCAGAGGCTACCTTAGTGGAGTTCATTTTCTATTCTATTAGTGGAGGTGGTAAGTTACCTTAGTTAATGCGCTGTTTGTCCAGCTATATGCCGTGCGTAACAGATTTGTTCTTACTCGAAAATCCATCTTCCAATAGTCAAGTCACTAAGAGAATACAATACGATGCTTTATCTACTAGAGGTCTGGTATAACAGAGCATTTTCAATGGAGCGTACTTTGGAAAGGCAGCTTGATAAACCGAATTCTTTGGTTTGTCAATCCTTACCTGTCTAGGAAATCTGATTGCTTACCCCTAGAAAATCAATTGCCCAATAGCCAAGTCGTGAAGAGAATACAATGCAAGTCTCCTGCCAGTATATTCAGATGTATATGTGTGTATAAGTGTTTTGTTGCTAAAGAATAAAGAATACCACAATAAATTTGAATTTTAGTCAGACCAGCTCCGCCATGATTTGTGCTGTAGCACATCACTAGTATATCATATTTGAGGTTATAATAACTGACCACATACTTCATATCAATGACAAATTGATTAGATCCATATGTAGTCTATGATTACTCACCTTAACTTGAGCCATAGAAAGACTAGTACTTAGAGTGGCCTCCAGCAACAATTGCTGATATTGTTTGCCAACTCCTTTCATGCCTGACCAGTACAGCTGGTTTAATTTGCTCAATTGTGAAGCAGAAAATTTCTTTACCCCGTAATGCACAGCTTCCTTACCACCGCCGTCAGTGTGAGACGGGGACTCGCATTCGCTGCAGGACAAGTCATCGGAATCCATTTCAAGGCTACAGAAATCTCGGGTCAAACGGCAACATACGAAAAAGGCCAAACAAAAAAAAAAGCACACAGCCGATAGCACAGTTACACCACACACGCGGTGTACTCCTAGCGCGCGGGCCACAGGAAGGAAAGGAGAGCTCTAGCTAGGGGGGGGGGGGGGCGGTGTGGAAGCCAGACTACGCGCGCATGGGCCAGGAAAAAAAAAGATTCCAGTTTCCGCGGGATATTTTCCATCCAAGGATTCCTGGAAACTTCGATACGTTTTATCGGGTAATATTCCTGAACCGGGTGAATAATAATAGCTACATTTTACTATCTAATAGTCTCGCATGCCAGACCCTTTACCACTTCGCTGGGAAACAGTGGGAGGGCCAGGAGCGTCTGACTCATGTCCGGAAGCTGTACAGACATAGCTTATTTCCCTCAACCACACCCCTTTCTGTGCTCAACTAGTTAAATGCACTCGTGAAATTCGTGAATATGGCCACCAGGTTCTTCCTATGAGCCACTTGGATTTTCTGCTGTTACATGAGGTTTGGGAAACAGCTTTGAACACCACAATTAGCAAGTAATGCAAGATTGGCGAGAGAGAACAAGCGTAACTGAGGGCACTAACATACAACTATACCTTAACAGTAATTGTACATACCCTAGAAATGGGAGTGAATCCATTCAACACCAGCAATAACTTCCATAAGGGGTGTAGAAAGGCAAAAGGCAAAATCAAACAACAACAACCAAAAAAAGCAAAAACAAAAACAAAAAATCAACCAACCCACCAATAAACAAATCATACAGGGGTAGTAGCTTCATTGCTGCGGAGGTGTTCTTCTTTGTTATAACTCTCACCAGGTAACATGACAATCATTGATAGGCAGTAATCACTTCCTCAATGCCTCAATCTGTGTAGACTTAATCATGCTCATAACTCTCAATTAAAAGTGTTCACTCACAAGCTCAGTCAAGGTACCCAGTGCTGATTACCAACACTAGGAGAAGTAATACTAATTCTTCTTTGCTTAAAACTTATATTTTGTGTGGACCATTTACCAATACTATTAGCACAAAGTAAATAAGTTCGTTTTAAATCAAGCACCAAGTATTGAAAACCCTAAGTGCTACTACATGGTAGCTATCCAGAACAGACCACAACATAGCTTGTCAATTAAATGGTAGATGTAAATGCTGTCTTCAAAAGAGAAGCTAAACATGCATGGAACACTCACTGGTAGCTTCAATGAGAATATCCAATCCAGCAGTCGGTAAACTACTTAGCACAAAACTACCATGGGAAGCAAAGTTTGCTCATGTGATTACGACATGACGATAGGGGTGTAACCTACAAAGCTTACGACTGTACAGCCAAAAAAATGAGTTATTTCGGGAAAACTGACAGAAGGACAATAACTCCTCTGATTTCTCCTGGAGGACTAGTGTAAAAGTTTGTAGGTATTGATGATGTATTCATCTCTTGTTCACATCCATCCACAGCATTCCAATTGATATAGTTAATCTGAAGATCACTTTCATCATATTCTCTGAGATACCTGTCAGTTCCTTGATCGTGCACAATTATATTTGCTAAATAGGGATAAAAGGATCAGATGAAAAATATACAGTTTGTGAATTTTGCTTTAACTTACATTGACTACTATCTGTTGATGAGGATGACACTGTGGTTCCATCTAATGCTAGGTAGCGGTAAGAGAGGGTATTTCTAGCCATTAGTACATGCTCTGCAAATTGATCTGAAGACTGATGTGAGAGTGATAACAAAGTTAAGAAAAGTAGATTTCTGAGAGCTGCCATGACAATGTTTTAAGTGACTGTGCTGTGCTTATTTCTCGTGCAGTCACTCCTTTTATACTGCAAAAATCGTGTGGTTAGCAACCTGTGAAGCTTGTCATGTGATTTAAATGTTTGGGTTTCCTGAGCAAGGTTTTACGTTTAATGAAATATCGAGCCTAAAGCATCCTGACACTACTTAGCATTACTAAATTGCATTATGCCACATAGTGTCAGTATGCTGTTGCACTCATACAGGTTTGATAGTTAATCAGGAACTAGGATTATTGTTATCTTTGAGCATAAATTTAATGTCATGATTTATTTTATTTTAGAACATAGCTGATGTAGTTTTTGTATTGTGACAAAGGGATTTAGTTTGTCCCCATTTTGAGAGCAGGGATACTTAGTGTTAGGGAAAAGATAGCTATTTTCAAATTTGTGGGATTATGTACTTCAATGGTTTGCTAGGAACAGCTGCTATGTTTTAAATAGAAGTGCTGCTCAGCCATCATGTAATACATATAGCTAGTATTCTCGGGCTAAGTAGCATCCTTGCTTGCACTTGGGATGCTAAAGTCTAACACCTTCAGGACCCTAAAAATGGTAGTTTCTTCTGAAGCAGCACTAATACTGTTTGCACTAGTGTGTATATAAAATTGCTGTAAAATGATTAATCCAAATAGACCATAATAAATGAATGTGAGTCTTATTCAAAATTTGTACTTAATATTTTGTTTCATATTTTTTACTTTTTTGAATGAGAAATTATCTTGGAACACATAACAAAAGTTACTTTTACTTTGTCCAACAGATAAAATTTCCCCCATAAGTCAATGGTAATGATTATAATAATCAATTGAATAGTTATAGGTGCTGCATCAGAGGGAACTATCATTTTTAGGGTCCCGAAGTGCCTAGGCTGTAGCATCCCAAGCACAATAAGGGCGCTAATTGGGACCTGAGAAACCCTACAAATGGCAGTTCACGACGGCTGTGAAGTGCCTAACTGATTTAGAATGTAGCGACTTGCTTCTATGCACTTGCTCCGTAAGTACAATTGGAGGGACACTAATTGTCCCTGCCCTCAACTCAAGGTGGGGACTCTAAGTTAATAATGTCCCTCTCCGAAGGATCTAAGGAGTTTAAAGTTCCTCTATCAAAATACAAATACTACATCAGCTATGTTTTAAATACATTTAGTCACTAGCTCCAAAAATTTTCAATTACGCGGTAGGTTCTTGATTTTTCACAGACAGTTAAACTCGCCAAAATCATTGGTGGGGTCCTTCCTGTTGGCATTTATTATCCTCCCCTGTGACATTTAGAACCCTAGCTTGTGACATTTAGTACCCTAGCTCACTCCACCTTCTCTATTGTTTGGAATAGCTACTTGACATTTCTGACACATTTGTATAATATTCAAAATTTTAGGGATATAACAAAGAAATATTTTTATTTTTTTATACTGATATTAAAATAGAGTGATGAGTAGCTAAAACTGATTAAATAAGTTACAACAGCTAATGATGATATTCTTATTTATTTGAGATAATATTCATAGTAACTGAGCATGATTGGAAGTTAAAAGTAAAAGGAGAAGTGAAAGTTGTGCTGGAAGATTGCAAAGTGTTCATGCTATTAGCACCACACGAGTAACCAGAAGTTGCTGCAGTAACTAGAGCTGAAGAATCTGATACATCTATATTAATTGAAGAATTATAGGTGGAGCCGCAGGCAGATGTTGTTTGACTTGGAACACAGTTAAGTATGTCTGAAACAGCTTCTTTCTGTTTCTTCGATGTGTGCTTGTATGCCCTAACTCCATCTAAGCTGCGGTGCCCAGTTACCTCCATGACTTGCTGCTCGTCCACACCAGCATTATATAACCGAGTGGCTGCTGTAGCACACAAGGAATGGTTCGTGCGAAAACCGGTAATGTTAGCTTCCCTGCAGAGACGAGCGACGGTTCCATCGAGCTTGCAATGTCCAACCGCGACGGAAGAGAACCAGCATGTAGGAGTGGGCTTTGCCAGAGGTTTCAAGTAAAACACATTGTTCGGCCTGTCAGTGGGACATAAACTATTGTATAACTGGAAAAGCTGAACAAAACACCGATCTGAATTGCTTGGATTTGCCTATGCTCTTTTCCACTCCTCAGAGCAAAGTAGAGGCCATTCATTACAACCATGGTGGTATCTAATAGAGCTTGGGGATTTGACTTTCCTAAAAGTCCTCTCTGCCATAAAATTTCCTCTTCTTCTATAGATAAAGGCTGGGTTTTTTTAGTTTTAGATCCCAGGCCTGAATTTCGTAGCCTCTTCATTTCAGCATCCAAGCACATTCGAAATTCTGAGAACTGACTGTCCTTAAAAAGTCAATGGACGGTCTCCCTTCAATCCTGATGTATCGTTGTATGCCAGCCACAAGATGAAGAAGTGAATTTGGAGGTTTTCTTACTTCGAAGACGAAAAGGCACAATTTGGTGGACAATTCTTGGGTAGATATTTCTTTCAGAATGTTCCGTGAGTTGCTCTTGCTGAATAGCTGGGTCTACTTGACCAGTAACTAAGGTTTGTTCGCTATCAGACGTTTCCTCGTTTAAAAGGTCCATAATTTCTGGTGATAAAAAGTCCAGGAATGAGTCCATATTGTCTTCCATTAATCAAGTTAGCCTGAGAAGTGGTGTAACAGGCTGAGTGACTAAATCAGTTAGACAGAGGCACCAAGGAAACTACTGGATTTAGGAAACCCTCAGGCCCCTAGTAGCACCCTCGCTTTGCTCGGGATGCTACAGCAGGGCCTTCAGGATTCCTAAATCCGGTAGTTTCCTCGGAGCCTCTGTCTAACTTATATTTAGGGTCCCGAGGGCCCTAGACTGTAGCATCCCAAGAACAGCACTGGCGCTACTTACGGCCTAGGGGATCCTAAATACAAGTAGTTCATAACAGCTGTGCAACACCTAACTAATTTAGAAAATAGTGACTGTTCCCAAACAATGAAATTGGCAGTGAAGCACATGATTGCCTGAGGAATTTTGATATAATTACCTCTCCTAACAGCATAATTGGAGGGACACTAAAGTACTCTGCCCTCAAGGTGGGAGAAGGCCCTAAGCTCATAGTCTCTGAGGGATTTAAGAAATTTAGTGTCTTTGTCTCAATATAAAAACGACATCAGAGATGTTCTAAAGACAGTAGTTTCTTCCGAGGCAGTGCCCTATCATTCCTAGGTATTGAAAACAATTTCCCAAACTTTGTATAATATTTACATTTTTTATCCCTTCCAGTACTTCTAAATAGCTGATTCTGCTACCAACTATAGAAATGATGTAACATGAGAATGACATCATATTTGACAAACTTTTAAGGTTTCCAAACCAGACTGCCATTAGAGACTATCTAGTCTGCTCACGTCACACATTCAGGAATTAAAGAAATTTACAGTTTTTGTTTGTGTGCTAAAGTTCAATGAAGAGGAAAAAATGAATGTCTTAGACAGGGCTGTGGTATATTGCCTAATCCTATGATATATTTTACTTTTACACCTGCATGATGTTGTCATATTTTAGACCAGAATATTTGCAGTATCCAAGTTTAAATCTATGGGTTACAAAATTAAGTCATACTCTTTTCTTAATATTATCAGTAATTCCTTCGTGCAGATTAAATCATTAATTAATACATAAACAAATAAATGAGTAAACAATACACATACAAACAAACAAAAAATAATAAATAAATAAACAACCAAGAAAACAAATGAAAAACAAATAAACAATCAAATAAAGAAATAAAAAATAAATAAACAAATAAAAAAGTAATAGCTGAATATATCATATGAGGATATAAATTTTTGTTGATTAGCTATAAATATTACATTTTTTGACATTGAAAAATTCATGGAAGCTCTAACAGGATATTTATCATGAGGAAACATTCTCCAAAATGAAGCCATGAGAAATACATGGAGGCCCCTTCAATAATGAAGTGTCTGAACTTACTTCCTGTGATGTATCAGCAGCAACAACTTCCATCTCAACCTTTTTTATATATGGCTAGGAAAGTGGAAATACATATTATGAGGAAATACTAAGTTAGTCTGGCGTAGCCAAACCCTTTACCTACTGCATTGCAGGTAAAGGGTCTGGTCAAATACAATACAGTGACTTGTTCAGGTTCCCCACATTAAGTGGGGGAAAACCGCACTAGAATTATATAGTGGTTGTGGACAATATGCTGAGTCAGCAGAACAAGTGACCGTCTTTCCTTGCAAAGCGGTAGGTAAAGGGTCTGGCTACGCCAGAATAATATTAAGTGGTGTGTTTATTCTAATTAATGCCTACAAATTATTATGGCTAGCAAAGTACCCCTGCCTCATACAGGGCCTTGCAGCCCGTACCGGAAGTAATAGAAACGCATACAATTCCTTTCAAAAGGTCACCTCATTAAAATGATGCTTGCGTGTGGGCGTTCAATTTTTTTTTGTCTGCAAGGAAACCATACACGTGTTTGTCTTAATACTGTGGTGTGCTGCTCAGCCAAGCTAACAGCATAGTTTGAGGAAAAACCAGACCATTTTAGCATCAGAGAACCTTTTAATATGGCAAATTATATATTTCTTATTAATTCGGGACATAGCAATCTGCAACCAAATTAGACTAAAATAATTAGTGATATGTCATAGTGATTCATGTATTTATGATATACTAAATGATTGTAACTGCAAAACAAAGAAATTTAAAAAAATTGATATTGAATGTATTATGATAATACTTTGTATGTACAATCAAAGAGTTTAGTGCTAAGGAGAAGAGGTCCAAAGACGATGATCCATCCAGGCAGAAAATGTGGTCCTTGCCAGTTATGCTGCAAATCTGCTTTTTATTACATACACCTGTCCACTTGGGATCCTGAACTTTCAACAAAACTCCAGGCCATGGAGAAAACGATTACAGTTGACAGCTGTATTTGTCATGCATGTGAAAAAGACATAGAAAGAAAAATTAATTCAGGTGACTATGTACCAGGCTGGACATTACAGAACAAAGAAAACATAACACTGATGATGGGAAGCTAGTTCCACTGTGCCAGTTTCATTATAAACAAGTGCATCGCACAATCAACCCTCAAGTATACATGTAGTGCACAATCAACCCTCAAGTATACATGTAGTGCCCAATCAACACTCAAGTATACATGTAGTGCACAATCAACCCTCAAGTATACATGTAGTGCCCAATCAACCCCCTCAAGTATACATGTAGTGCACAATCAACCCTCAAGTATACATGTAGTGCCCAATCAACCCTCAAGTATACATGTAGTGCACAATCAACCCTCAAGTATACATGTAGTGCCCAATCAACCCTCAAGTATACATGTAGTGCACAATCAAACCTCAAGTATACATGTAGTGCACAATCAACCCTCAAGTATACATGTAGTGCCCAATCAACCTTCAAGTATACATGTAGTGCACAATCAACCCTCAAGTATACATGTAGTGCCCAATCAACCCTCAAGTATACATGTAGTGCACAATCAACCCTCAAGTATACATGTAGTGCCCAATCAACCCTCAAGTATACATGTAGTGCCCAATCAACCCTCAAGTATACATGTAATGCTAACATAAACGGGTCGTACAGGCACTGCCCTAACACAGTTGCCATTAAATATCATTTTTGTCAAGTCAGTGATATGGATTGTACATCACTGAAAATGATAAAATATGCACAAGTTGTAATAATAGCCACCTCGAAATAATTGCTAATTTTAAGCAAAATAGTCATGATTATGAATTAAGTGCCCTTTTAAACAACATTATTCCAGACTCAATCCCAGAAGATGCAGTCGTGGAGGAATGAGATTATAAATTGCCCTTGTTTCTTGTCGAGGACTTTACTTTGTGACTTAATTCTTTTTCTTTTTTTTATTCATTGTCTTTTTATTTAATACCCTTTGAGTTATAAATGTGCAAGTGTTTATCTGTTCATCATATGTGTTGTATTTTTTAACAGCTTGTAACCAATAGGCATATTAGCAGTAGTTCCAATAGAATCAGGAAGTCCAACAGGAAACACAATAGACACAAGAGAACACAACCTACTAGTGACAGAGCAGAGCTACACCCCAGTCAAACTCCATTTCCTTGTCTTTGCACTACGACCCAAACCATGAACTACGTCACTGGTTTTTTGCAAAAGGAAACCGGGAATTACGCGAGTTGGCTACGAGACTGCTTGATGTACTAAATTAGGAATTCTAGCATATGTCCTATTACCCCCTACTAGCAACTTGTTTTAGTCACATCAGTTTACTTCTCTCTTTCTTCTTGAGGTTCCTCTTTCTTCCTGAGCCATGGAATCCCTTCTCCTCTTTTGTCATCTTTCCTTTTCCTTGTCCTTCTATCCATCGGGGTAATTGGGATATGCATGCCCCTCCTTTCAACTTTTGACTTATGGCTACCAAAGTAGGTTATGTTTCATTTGTGATTAATGCTTGTTTTATATTTCAAAAACCAACTAGAAAGTGAAAAATTTATGGCAGAAACAATTTCTTAAGCACTCAGATTTAAAACCCATCTGTTTGAAGCAAGAGGCATATAACCATCTATAAGACAAAGTTAAGTAGCCACAATGAATATTTACTCCTAGTATTCAAAGCGTGAATGCTTTAACCAACACAAAAAAGTGTTGTCAGAATTACCATTCTATAATCTCTTGGTCCCAGGCCATCCAAATGAAGAGTCTCTTTCATGATCTCACAAGGGGTTTCATGTGACACTTTCAATATTTGTAGGCCTTTCCAAAATTTATTTATCCCCCCCCCCACCACCCCCACCCCTCCTGGGTAAAAAGATAAAAGCTAATCAACAGTAGTGTTTTAAAGCTATTGAAAAAACTGAATCAGTAATAGAAAAAAATTATCCCCCTGATATTGCTTTTTGTTTGAATGCTTATCCTCACCAATTTCACTCGCATTTTAGCAACAACAGTTATTGTTTACTTACCAGTGTTCATGGCAATGCTTTACCAACCCAGTTTAACTAATGAATTATCCATGAATACACACGGTCGTCGTCGTCTGACAAACAAGTGTAGTTATACAGATGACCCAATCTTGTACAATAACTTAGTTACATAGGTCCTAACAGTCTTGAAGCTTGAGAATTGTTGCTATCCTGGTCACTGAACTAAAGCAGCTAATCTACTATACCTGTAGCCTTGTGTCCTCCTCACTAAAAATATCCAATGATTCAACATTAGGAGTTCTAATTAGTTAAGAAGAAAAGACTTTCAGATCAAGTTCATAAAGTTGTTAAAAATAATGATTTGATGATCCAAACCTATAATTTTTAGCTAAGATTTCATTCACAACAATCACAAAAAAGCAGGAAAATATCGCCAAAATTCTAACAGACATTGTCCATTTCTGGCTACTGTGCAATTCTGTATGTGTTATAAGCTGGCCAGAGTTGGTGAACATTAAATGGATCTGATTTTCAGCACTGAAATTACATACATACAATGTGAAAGTAGCTAAAGACAGGGAGGTTTCAAATATGTTTAGGTCAAAACTTTTGATGAAAAATATAAGTATATATAAGATCTGGACTTTTTAAAAATATAAATGAAAGCATAAATTTGGTTACAGTATTTCTATGAACAAAATTGCCTGTATTGTATCTTGTATATTATAAGTTTTTTATAAGCTTAGTTTTTAGAAGGGACTTGGCCTCCTGGTTCCTTCTCCCATGCTTTAAACCATTGAAAACCCTGAGATTCTTACTAGCTCACAAGTCATGGTTTATTCAGAGGAGCTGGAGGGAAGGGAAGAATACATAGCAAATTAGGACGTGTAGTGATCCTTTACCTTACCAGAATATTATGTACCCCTTACCTACCAGGATATTATCTACCCCTTACCTACAGGAATATATCAAATGTACAGCGGGGGAAATCAAAATCATAATTATTACCGGCCTAGACCGCTTTAAGCTGGGGGAAAATTGCTGAAATCTTAAACAGCAGCTGCTTAGCTACATGCTCCTGCTGCAGGTGTAGTAACCAAGCCTGCAGTATAGTGACCTGGCTTTTACCATGGACCTCATGCTAGGGACCTCATGCAGAGTACTATAAATCTGATACAGTCCAACTAAAGTAGGAAAATGACCCGGAGAGAGCGAGCTACGATAGAGCTATATTATATATATATACATTACCAACTTATCAACGGGCTATAAAATAGTTATTAACAAAAAAAAAATCTGTTTGAATGGTTTGCAAGCCCGAGGTTTGCAACCAAGCCCGAGGTTTGCAAGCCCTTGTGGTTAAGCGAGGTTGGTCTGCAAGCCCGGTTTGCAAGCCCCTTGCAGGCCTTGCCACTCCTTCACCCTCCTCAGCTTCACCCGTATTGGTAAATCCATAAACCTGTAAAGCCTTCCCAGGCTTATTGAAACTTTTGGAGTTGTAGCTCAGCTATGAAGTGCGCAGTCTTGGGGGATTTCTCCTTTTGACCTGTCTATAATTCTAGTGCATTGCTGCCAGTGAACGCTAAACTAGTGAACCCACAATTTAACCATAGCTCTGTGTGGTCTACTTAGCTGGGTGCATCTAACATATCTGTCTAAGCTGTCCAAGAAAGACATTAAAGACAATTACAACCTTGCATATATCAGCAAATGTATTCATGTAAATAAATTTATACAGCCTCAAACTGTCTTTATAGCTAACAATAGAGCTTTACAAAAACAACAATGAACAAAGAAATTAAAGTTTGGAAAAAATATATATTAAAAATAATGAATGAAAAGAAAAAAAACACAATCCCGCCAAGTAAAAACAAAGAAATAGACCGGTTCTTTTGTCTCTAAAAATTGTGTACTAGTTTGATGAGGTCGGCGTTGCGGCGATTGGCGACAATGACCTATTGTATGTATCTGTGTTAGTGTTACATGATCGCAAGTCCTTTCGTATAAAAGTCCAGCACAAACAGTCTTTGGTAGTTTTCCGTGGTATCAATCATCTTGCAGTCTTCAGAATCCAAACGACTACAACATGAAATCTATGTCTACTCTAATAGCCATAGCAATTGTATTCTCTGTATTCCAGAGAATGCATGCCGACGGGCATATCAGATACGTAGACCTTGTCAGGAATACGCTTAGTTATAGGTATCTGACACTTAATGGCTCTACGATCGTGGCAGCTCTGTCTTTGAATAGTGCAAGCAAGTTTACCAAGAAGTGTTGAGTGTGCAAACTTTATGTAATTCTTTATTGTTGTACAGATAACCTTATCAAGGCCGAGAATGGTTATTTGCAGAAATTCGATAGCTCCATGGAAGAGATCCAGTGGATCCCAACTGATGACGACTGCGAGCAAGAAATGATAATTTCTGATTCTCCCACTCCCTTCTACACAGAACCTGAGGGACATACAAAAAATATCACCATTTATGCTATTGATGAGATGGAGAACAAATACTACTTAAAAGTAGATGTTCTCACTTACGCAGTCACATTGGATTGTGAGGATGCTTACCATAATGTAAAAATATATGTATACTTGTTCCTTAGAAAATGTATTTACATGAAAAATTATTATTTTTAGGCCACTGAACAGTTGAAGAAACAGTATGAATATGATTTGATCAGTATTCCAGCAAGCACCATCTACTAGCTGAAAAACCTGATTGAAAGAACTTGAGAACTTCTAATTGCTATGTATTAACATTTGTAGCTAGATAAAATACTTGTATTGTTTGCTGATTTTGAAATAAAAGATGAATTATTATATAGCCACTGGTAGGATCACATAATAATATTTACTAGTAGGCCTAAGGGAAAATAAAGAAGAGATAAAATTTACCAAAGGAAAAAAAATTTTTTTTTTATGAATTCCCCAGCTAATTCTACTGGAAAAAACAAAACCAACAAAACAACTCACAAATTATTATAGCACAAGCCAGCAATGGCGAATAAAATACAGGAGAATATGGTAGCCAGTTCTACGAAAAAGTTCCAAAAGGTTCCACTCCGAGAATGCTAAGCGAGGAAAGAGAAGTGTGAATTTTCTCGTGGCGGCGGGCGCGCGCCGATTTTCAATAGGCTGGAGAGAATGGGTAAGCTACAAAGAAGTAAACAGTAGGCTTTCAGAAAGTTAGGGGTGCGATGCGGCAAGTATCCGTAATAATGCGTGCGCACACCAAATCTTTAATGATTCTAGATATAATCATTTTCTGTGTTGTATGGCAAGATCGTTAGTTATTTAGCATGAAAGATTTCCCCAAGTCAGAAGCAACATATTTGTAGTTTGCACAACTACTTCACTTATAAGAGTAATGCAGGGACAGGGACGCAGTTTTGTTGTGCGGGTTTCATATTTTTCATGTTCATAGTTTGTTGTTTTAATACCTTACATAGTAACCGAACTCTCCAATTCTGTATTTATACTGTTACAGGGGTGCTGCTAAGCTACACTACCGCTCTCAACAGACTAACCGAAATTTTCGTTTTTTCAAATATTCTTTTTATCCATGGAATTTTGTTTTACTCTGTCACTTTGTGGAGTTGATTATTGTAATAATAGCTATAATAGATTGAAATCATGATCAGTTTAACAATTCGTTTTGATCACAACTTGATGACACTAGAAGAATGCATAAAGCACAACACAGATGGCTCTGAAATCACTTTTGCTCAAAATTTCTCCAATGAGCTGCAGGATCTTCTCGAAGTGTCCATGGAACATCAGGGTTGGTCATATTTTTCTGCTCTTCTTCAAAACTATTCCAGAGATCACTCTACAAACACAAACCATATAAGAAATTAAATATCCTATTGTTAAAATTCTATTCCATATGTAGGGCTTTGATGCAGGGCCATAACCAACACCCTGGTCACCTGTTAACACCCTGGTCACCTTAGGCTGGACTAGTTCTAAGTTCAGAGGCTACAATAGCTAAGTACAGACATAGCTTATTTCCGTCAACCACACCCCTTTCTGTGCTCAATTAGTTAAATGCACTCGTGAAATTCGTGAATATGGCCACCAGGTTCTTCCTATGAGCCACTTGGATTTTCTGCTGTTACATGAGGTTTAGGAAACAGCTTTGAACACCACAATGGCACATAGCAAGCAATGCAAGATTGGCGAGAGAGAACAAGCGTAACTGAGGGCACTAACATACAACTATACCACAACAGTAATTGTACAAGCCCTAGAAATGGGAGTGAATCCATTCAACACCAGCTACAACTTCCATAAGGGGTGTAGAAAGGCAAAAGGCAAAATCAAACAAAAACCACCAAAAAAGCAAAAAGCAAAAACAAAAAACCCACCAACCCACCAATAAACAAATCATACAGGGGTAGTGGCTTCATTGCTACGGAGGTGTTCTTCTTTGTTATAGCTCTTACCAAGTAACATGACAATACATCGATAGGCAGTAATCACGTCCTCAATGCCTCAATCTGTGTGGACTTAATCATGCTCATAACTCTCAATCAAAAGTGTTCACTCACAAGCTCAGTCAAGGTATATACCCAGTGCTAATTACCAACACAAGGAGAAGCAATACTAATTCTTCTTTGTACATGGTAGCTATCCAGAACAGACCACAACATAGCTTGTCAATGAAACGGTAGATGTAAATGCTGTCTTCAAAAGAGAAGCTAAACATGCATGGAACACTCACTGGTAGCTTCAACGACAATCTCCAATGCAGCACTCGGTAAACTACTTAGCACAAAACTACCATGGGAAGCAAAGTTTGTTCATGTGATTACGACATGACGATAGGGGTGTAACCTACAAAGCTTACGACTGTACAGCCAAAAAAATGAGTTATTTCGGGAAAACTGACAGAAGGACAATAACCCTCTTGAGCAAACATGCCAAAGGTTGCAACTTCTAGGCCAAACCCTTACTATGAGATTTAAAATAACAGCTTACCACAGCTTTTTCCCGCCTCTCTCCAGTACTAGATCGCCATCTCATGTATGCAAATAGCCGCTTCTTCTCCATATCACATGCACTCATTTGGCCGTGTATGTACACTTGATGAAACTGGTTGTATGTAGCTGGAAATACAAACAAACAGCCAGCAGTCTAGTAATACAGGTCTATTTACGTTATTCTTAACTGCCATTTCTCCAACCGACCAAAGGCTAATTCTTCCCTGCCTAGTCTCACAGGCCAAACCCTCTACCCAATCATTATGCCAGTAAAAACGTCTGGTCCTTCGACTGTATCTGTTTCGTTCCCTCCCCCAAAGAATATAAGTTACAAGGCTTTAATTAAATGAATATAGCTTATGGTGTGTTTGTCAAATATCTTACTGCCATCCCTGGGCATAATATCTTCTTGGAGTGAAGTATAATCTAGTTTATGAGACTTGTGAAACCTGAAGAAGGCATCCCAGTTGCTTTTGAATCTATTGGGGGCATGATTTTTTTTATCATTACATTCAGGGAGTTCTGCACAGAACCAATAGAATCTCCTAATTACATAATGTCATGAAATCTGTCATTGAGGTATATATACATTGCACACATTCAAATGTAAAGAGCAAACTGTTGGAGCTATTTACCAAGCCATCTTGCTGAAGAGTAACATGGTAATTATCACTATTCCTTTGGTAATGAATTGACTGTTCACATGTAAGACTAGTCTTGCGTAGCCAGACACTTTACCCACAGCTATGCTGGAAAGGGTCTAGTGGCATTTACACAGTACCAGTTCAAAAGGAATGTAATTAGTCCTCCACCGGATGCTCCGCAGTTAAAAAAAATACCGCCCACAAAACTTCCACGCCTAGCTAAATGTTGCACAAAATATCTCTTGCACTGAGAGAGGTGTGATATAAGGTGTGCCACAACTGCCTTAAGGCACTTATTGGTAGCTATAAGGTACAACATACTAGCTTATAACAGTAACATTATTACTGTCACAAAAATTGCCTGTTTTTTTTTGTTGTTGTTGTTGTCAATAAGCTTTCTTATATATCCACCATTTTACAAGACCTAAGATTACTTGTCCTGCAGCCCTTTCATGAATCCTAGTGTTTGGCACCTGATTTGCAGCAAGTTCCACTGCCCCACTCCTCTAGTACGCAGAAGTCTTGGGACACCAGACTTTATCCCAGTGTAGTGGTAGGTAAAGGGTCTGGCTATGCAAGACTAACATAAGATAACACACTGGGGTTGGACCTTTGTACTGGAGAATGGAAGAGCTGGGAGGAAAAGTTAGTTTGTGCAGGTATTATAAACTTATGTATGTCCAGAACAAATCATTCTACTAAAGTGGAGACTGTGAGAATTTTCATATCGTGAATATTTATCATAAAAAGGTGCTTGTGCTGCTATGATGTATATACCATGTGATTATGAATACTGCAAAACTAATTTATAATTTCTGATGCCTACACCACCTAAAGACCTTTCTGGTCAAATCTACAGCGATATTTTCTATCAGCAAGACCTCAAATGTAACAGTTCTAGGTATGAAACACACATGATCAAGTTCCAGACACTCCAGTGTAGCAGTTAGGTAAAGGGTCTGGCCTGCTAGACTTGCCTAAGTCCAAAAATGATAAGGTTTCTTCCTCCCTCCCTCTCTCCCTCCATCTAACTTACATATACATTTCCTCCAATCATTAGCAATGTCAGAAAAATTGGGATTATATTTTTCAACAAGTTCACTTTCCTTGTCTGAATTCAAACTTTTTACTGAAAATAATATAATAGAACTTCACATAAAAACATTACATACATACAGATAGCTTATCAACCACACACACCTCCTTCAGCCGCCATATCCGAGAAATTTAGCGATAATTTCCAAAAATGGGATAAACCCTTTACCTTTTACCTTGCATAAACAGGGCGGTAACTACAGAGGGGAGGAGGCACAATGTCAGTTTCATATAGGAGAAATTTGAGATCCTCTTCTTCTTCCAGTTCATGTGCTGCTGATAGCAGCAAATATTGGTTTGTTGCAGACCATTCTGTGTCATTACCGCGGCGGAAGACTGTTGAAGTATCGAGGTCTAACAAAGAAAACTGTTCTAAAGATGTCCCCGACTTAAAGCAGACAAATTTCTCTATTGCCAGAAAGAGAAATAACAGGGCAAACGGAAAAAGAAAGAACGATAAGAGGAAAGGTGTAGATGGAATAGTAAAAAAGCGGGGGAATGTCAAAGAAAAAGACAGTCTTATGAAGTAAGTTTTGCATACCTTGTGTTTATGAGAGATTTGTTGAACATACCTAACACAGTGTTTAAACTCTAGTAAATTCACCTCAGTTAGTTCCTTGAAAGTAGTCATCATTTTTATTTACATGCATTCAGCATTGGGTCAGTGTATGAAAGTTTCGTGCTTGGTTGTCTGTGAAGATGTGTAGTTCCATTGGGCAAGTGCAAAGAAGTAGAAATTTCAGGCGAAGAAAGAAAACTATGGAAGCCAATCTCTGCACAGACACAGTCTACCATCTGGAATGTCATATCTCAAACAACTAAGTTAGTTGTCTTAAGACTAGAGTGATAAAAGTCATCGACTTGAGATCAAGTGGAGTATTATTTATCTGTTTGTTTTTGTTTACTTATTTATTTATTTAAATAATTAAATTAATAAAGCCAGGTAACCTTTCCGAAAGACAGTAAACTAATTCACTTGGCAGCAAATTTATCATTTTTAAATAGGAAATCATTCATATTGGCCCTTTCTTCTTCCAAATGCAGTTAGATGGCCTCAACCAAGAGTTGTTGTCTGTTTGGAAATGTCTGTATAAATTTACTTTTTATGACTATCCCTATATTGTTTTCATGTGTATACTGTTATAACTATTGATAGAAGTGTCTGTAACCTTATTGATAAAAAAAAATATGTGGAGGTTTTCCTGTCCTACATAGGTCAGAGTATAATGACCTACGAAGCTTTACTCTATATCATCTGTAAACTAGTCAATGCATGTAGTTCTTGTTTTTTTATGGGTGACTAGTGACAGATTGCTCGCATGTGGCCAGCTACGTTCTAAACGTGTGTATTATATATAAAATATATGTACATGAGTGGCTAAATATTGTTAATTTTTTTTAAAAGGAGGCTACACTATTTGAAGGCCTTTCGTCTTGTTTAATTGTTTGGACTAAGTATGTTTTCACTCGTCTTGTTTTCTCAGCATTGTAGAGAAAGACTTACCAAATGCCAGTGATAAGAGGAAGCTCTCTAGTGTGTTAACCAAAGTAAGAAATGAGCTTACCTTAGCCTTGGCTCCTTCCACTGAGGCTTGTGACAATCCATCTAGCATGGAGGTATTTATTATTGTCCCACTCCTGAACTGGTTGTTAGTGGAGTAAATAATTATTGCAGGACTCCTTACAGATTGTTCCTATGGAGTTGAATCACCCGCCACTAGAACAGAATGCCAGAAACAGTCTGCTAATGCATGAAAGGTAGTCTAATTCTTCAACTGTTGCGGTGTGATATATCTAATTTTGATATGATGTATTTCTAGTGAGCAAGAACAACATTTTGATGACGTGAATTCCATTGAATCTTCTGCAATGCAATTGGTTGGCACTGAGGATGGCAAAGTAAGTTCATCTGACACTTGGTTGGTACCGTTGCATTAAGAAAACAACAAATTTAACAGAGACATAGGTTTAGAGCTTCCTGGATGCTGGTTGTATTTGTACACAGGCTTGTTTTACAGTGAGGATATACACACACAAAAAATATCAAATACTGCGACTAGAATTACTTCTGGTTGGTTTATTTAGAATTGTTTTCTTTCAACGGTTCAGCAATTTCTCGGCTGAAATAGTAATAGCAAATTTTCTCATTCTAACAGCCGACATTTTGACTTCTTGCCGAAGTCCTCTTCAGGGGTCAATGAGGTTGACCGCTTAAAATAACTGAAGGGCACACACTCCTGAAGGGTGACTTGCAGCTATGTGTTTTTTTCCTCACTTTTTATAGAAATGTAAATTTTGGTATCAATGTATTTATAATGTGTTATGTATTTAGGATTGGGAGAAGGAATCTAAGGAAACATTTGTAAAATATCTTTTGGATTTACTGCGGCAAGAACAAACTTCACTTTAGTAGCATCAGTTATCATTTGGCATTTCCATTGTAATAGATCATTACTGCAAATCAACTTCTTGTGTTCTTGTCAACAGCAACAATCTGATATAATAAATGTACGGATCATGGACATGTAAAGTAGCACGCGCATATTACGATAAATAAGGAAAAGGGTCTCATTTTTAAAATTGATTCCAATTCAAATTCTGTGGCGACCTTTTCCAGATAGCAAGAAATGGCCCCCAAAATTAAGAAAGATCCTGGCGAACTTGGAGTAAGAGTTTTTTTTTCCTCCCCCGTTATAGCTGGCTCATTAACTTCTCTATTTAGAGCGAGAAGAAGACTCATAAGACGTTGCACCAGCATGCAGTTGCTTCAAGCGGGGAAGTTAGTTCGGTCAGTAAAGTCGTTAGAATTAGCCAACCTGTGAATTTACTAAAGTGAGCGTAATCTGTCTTATTATTTAGAGCAAAACTGTGAAGAAGAGAGAGTTAGAACTGGTTGCAGATTCAAGCACACGGAGGAAATTGGTTCCAGTTAAAGACAATCAAGTAAGATTTTTAAAAGTTTCATCTGTTATGGAAGTCGGTGTAGCAATTCCCTACATATTGAAACAAAGGATACACATAATTAAGATTAAGATAATTGTGACCATGTCTGACTATTAGGGCCACCCCTAGAGCAGAAATACTACTTAGTTCCTGGGAGTCTCCACACCAAGGAGGGGTTTCCTTCAGTGAAACTTTGAAATATCAAAAATTTGATGGGACATCCTATAAGATTATTTTATTGTCTCGTGGAACTATTGATACTAATTACCCATAAACAACAACAACAAAAACTTGCCATGAAAATTAAAGCAGATAGTAACATTTGTACTGCTTCAGCAGGTGCTACCACCAATGTGTTAACTAACTAAATGTTGTGAATGTTAAAAAAAAATTCCACAAGTGCTGTAATGATTAGGCGACACCAAACAGAATTTTGGCACTTAATTAAGTTAAAAAAAATTTGTTTACTTATGGGTTGTGCTCTGTTGTGTGGTAAAAATAGTTGATACATTATTGCAGTTTATCATCGTACATTAAGTTTCATATAGGACCACTACTAGAATATTCAATGAGATGTCCTGGCAAATTGTTTCATGAAAAAGTTTTTTTCCCTGTTCACCACAAACTTCTCCCTGGTTGAATAAAATGTTCAGGGTAATTGATGTGCGTTGCTACCTAATTGATGTACATGAAGATGTGCATAGGTGCCTCTCCCCTCCCCTCTCTCCCACCTCCTCATAGATACAGCCATTAGATATGTACTTTACTCTTGGGTATTGTGGTTTATCTGATGATGATAAGCAACACTAGAAGTTTATGGCAAGGAACACTGAAGACTCACTACGTACTTATGGACAATGTGAACCAATTTTTATTTTTATTGGTTGGTGCCAAAGTCTCAATGCTGACTCATTTCTAGCTGGAGTCATAAATTCTATAACAGTGGTGTAGGAAGATGTTTCGGTATGGATGACTCAAAGAGTATGTGTTTGTAAGTTACAGGTGTTAATGGGAAAAATCACATTTTGGATTTTGCCCCAAAAAATTATGGGAGCCCCCCTTCCCCCCTTTCATACGCCACTGTTATAATATGTGCTCTTAGCAACTTGTGTCTGTTGTATATATTCATTTGTGTTACTTTATGTATTCATTATTTTCATATCACCTTTTCTATGGGCTGAGCCCTGGATATGTTTACTCTAAGGCCAAAACTGGTAGGAAAAAAAATTCTCGTAGTGAGGTTGTCTCAGTACTTGGGAGCGAGTACCTGAGCAGGGGAGGCCTACAGTTACATGGTTCTTCAAGTTACCTTGTCTTTTGTAATTATAGTGGCGTTGTTTTGAAACAAAACATTTCAGACATTAAAGGTTATAAGTCCATTGTATGTTTAGTAAATAATTTAGTTGCTTTTTTGGGGGGGTGACATTTTTAGATTGCATTTGTCTAAAAAAATGAAACTACACGGCGATAAATCTGTGATCGTAAGTGATGACCTGATAATTTAGAGAGATCTCCCCACTATATATCCAGTATATCATCGGTTTTATTAATTCTCTTCTTTCTTCTTAGTGAAGGTGTACCTTGTATATTTGGTTGTATGTGCAATAAAGTGCTGTATTTCATATTAAGTTATAAATATCAATATCTCAGTAAATCTAATTTAATTTAAAGGTCCAGAACTGGTTAGTGACATACTGTAAAGTCCTATCAATGTACTGATTATTGCTACACTTTCAAATAACATTTCCGAGGGCTCATAATTGTTAATCTGTTGAATACAAGACAGCTTTGACTAAAACGTTTGTAGCATGGGCTGTTGTAGTTTAAAGGTTGGAGCACGGGTGGCTAATGCCAGGGCTCCTAGGTCTACCAGATATTGGTTTGTTTTATCACAGGTTTTAGACCCTTTGAATGATAATTCCATCCTAGTATGATCTCATCATTTCTCTTTGTTTGTTTTTTATTTGATTTCACATATTATTCTTGTTGGTTTTGCACGTGGTATGATTACTGTTACTCCAGACCCGCCAGCCAAGGAAGCAAAAAAAGCCTCGGCGATTTCACAAAGTTGCTTCAGAAATAAAACGGCTTCAACGCACAACTGATTTGCTGATAAGAAGAGCATCTTTTGCCCGATTGGTGAGGCAAATTCTCATAGACCGTCATCCACATGGCTTGGACTTCAGATGGCAGAGGGCTGCCATCGAATGCTTACAAGAAGCATCTGAAGCTTACCTGGTACAGTTCTTTGGAGATGTGAACGTATTGGCTCACCATGCCAAGCGTGTAACAGTAATGCCTGTAGACGTTTATATACTTAAAAAAATAAGAGGTCCAGATTCTTAATATATTTATAAGAGTTTGCTTCTTCTTTTCTTTTTAATCTCTCTCTCTGCTTTTTATTTTCTTGTCAAAGTAACATATCTGCAGTCATGATTAACTGTATTTTTTTTTGTAAATAGTCAACTCAACTATACATTTTCTCAATGAAAGTAGTAGAGAGCCAGCCAAATTCAGCTTTTACAACAGTGTACATATAAATTAGTGGAGTAACAAAATTCAACGAATAAAAATAATCTTTGAAAAAAAGAGAATTTTCGTTGGTCTGTTGAGAGTGAGACTGTAGCATAGCAGTACCCCTAACAATATAATACGGAATTGCAGTGTTTGTTTGCCAGCTGGTTGTCATAGCTCAGTGGCATTGTGTTGAACGCCTGTGAAAGAGAATATATCTAATGAGTAAAAGAAGGCTAAGAAAGAAATTATAAAGTGTACATATAGCATAAGAATATATAGGGTCTTAGTTCATGTGATCTTAGTTCATGTGGTATTAGTTCGTGTGGTATTAGTGGGTGAAATAATAATTATGGCAGTATTTTATTTATTCAACCAACCTGTTTCAACTTTTTTTTTGTGGGCAGGTCAAGTTTTCACTGTATAAACATTATTTCGCTTAATTAGGTATTTAATGTTATTATGCTCTTAACAATTCATTTTAGAAAAGCAACAATAAATATTACGTACTCAGTGATAAAAACCATATAAAATTCATACTATGATATTGTTACATTAAGACTAGAATTGGTCTGAACAGATGAAGGCTTGATTAAGATGGAGGTAGGGATATTGCTACTGAGCAAAATGTCCGGCTTCTTCTCTCCATCCTTGACATAAGATAACTCCAGACTGGGAAGCAGAGTGAAACCAGTGACTATAGGCAGGAGGTTGAACAGTATTCTGTGTTCTGACTGAGGCAGGACTCGAAATCGACTCTATGGAACACACACAAGGCAAGAAAACAACATCAAATGGCAGGTATGTAGCTGAATAACAAAAATGTCTGGTCAACGCATTCCAATTACTCTGCCTGATTTTGGTCTCAGCGTTAAAAATGTGCAGCCCCACACCCACCCACCCCCTTTTTTTACTATTAACTTTCCTAGCAATAGACGTTCTAGATCAAAATTGTTACATATGAAACTACACTTTCACCCAGCTAATTAGCAAACTGACCAGCCTGTTTCCAGAATACATGAAGGCATCACTTGGTCCCAGCTTTGTTTCAAACTCTTGAATGAACTGTGACAAGTTGTGGATGGTATAGGACAGCTGGAATACTTCCATGTGCTCCCCAAATGCTGGAAGATCTAGAAACAATACAGATGGCTCAATCATTCATATTACCACAATACAACATTAGTGCTCCTATCAAAAGTACTGGATTGAAGTAGTATGAGAAATATGTGTTGTAGCTAAGCTTAGCTACCTTGAGGCCCTGCTGGTTTTATATTTAAGTTTCTAACACAGTTGCTTTGCCTTGTGGTTTTATATTTAAGTTTCTAACACAGTTGCTTTGCCTTGTGGTTTTATATTTTAGTTTCTTACACAGTTGCTTTGCCTTGTATGAACCCAATCCCTAATTTTACTAACCTGCAGATAGGGTACATGTTTGCTTGTGTGCATTAATTGGAGGAATGATGACAGAACTTGTAATATCCTGTGGTACAGTACTGTGCCGTCTGTTCCATGTTACTGTGTAAGTTCCCACAGAAACTTCAGAAACATTGGTAGTGGACATCAAACAGAAACACTCTGTGGCCTGGTCTTCAGGTTCCATCAGTACTAATAGGAAAAATAGACATTCCTTTCCAACATCCTGGAATTATGTTTGATGCACAAGCTAATTTTTGGGTAAATATACTTTTCGCAATCAAAACAAAAAAACAACAACAACAAAAACAAAACAACAAAAAAATGAAATAAAGGTCACTCTAACAAGCTTGATAACAATATTTGGTATACTTATTTTTGGTGCAATAGAAAAACAAATGGACAAAGGTCACTCTAACTCAGATAATTTTTAGGCACTTGGAGTGACAGTGAAACACAGCCATACAATGCATGATGGAGATAAGTGTTAGAAATATTGTTATTTAAAACAATTGATACTCACACAAAAGATAGTCTTAGAGCCATACTATAACCAACACGATGGCTATATAACATTTTCTAAGGCTGAGTTGTCTCTGCTAGTTCACTTAAATACTTACATCCTTCAACCTGTGAAAAGTTGTCCCCAACATGGACGACTCCCTTATTCTGCACACACACACACACACACACACACACACACACACACACACAGTAACATTGCTTTGAGTGAGACAATGCCAGTATCAAACATAGACTGAAACAATCAAGCAATTATAGCTACACTTTCTTGCATTTGTGCTTGAATTGTGTTAGTGAATAATATTGAAAGGATAGTTGACCTACTAGTGAATTAATAGTGAATATTGCAAAGTCTCAATAGTGAACATCGTAAGATGCCTCACCCCACACCAGTTCAGTTAAAATATATACATATCTAACTCACTAATTCCAGTCTAGATCCTGTAATATCTAGATCACAAGTAGCTTTACAAATAAGTTCAGTCATGAGGAGAAATGGCGAGTTATGGCTGACTGACTGTGCTGCTCTAAATTTAGTAGACATCACTTTGTAGATCATTTCAAATGGTTTTAGAATCTCCAAATTCTCAACGTGATCCTAATTATGACCAACAAAATGTGTAAATTTATAATCTTCCTGGTGAGGTGAGATGACGTGCTTAGTAAACAGACATACCTTTTCACAGTAACAATCGACTCTTTCTTCCAATCCATCTACACGACACTGTATGTGGTAAGAAACCTGTGCACAATCAGTTATAATCTGAATGGTAAAGTACCCAATTGTCAAAACATGTAAAAAGACAGACTATCCCAAGTACAGCACAGTGACAGATATAGTTGTACAGTGGCAGACATAGTTATTACTCACAGTGACAGACATAGTCCTGGTGCCCACTGCATGGCAACAGAGATAGATCTTCTTCGTGGACATGGAATTGCCAGAATCCAACTCCAGTTCAGGACAGGAGACCTCCAAAGAAGAAGATTCATCAGCACCAATAGCAGAGGGAGAAGATGGCGAGCTTGGGAGTGATTCAAACATCTCCACTGTACAACACAACAATAACAAACACGCCATTAATGTAAAATGGAAGTGAGCAAACCATTTAATCTGGTAAAGTATCCATAGTGTCAAAAACTAAAAGAGTGTCTATAACTAAAGAACATAGCTACAGCTTAACCATTTTACTTGCTTTATTAAGTAACACATGCTGAGAAAAGGTAGTAGACTTGAAGAATCCACAAGTTGGGGTTAAGTGACTGATTTCTCATTAATTAACATCTTGTACTTTCAATGATTCAGTCATGCTCGGCTGAAATAATTATAATAATAGCAAATTGTTCTCTTGTACTTTGCATAAAAGATGAAATAACCATCCATACTATATTATTACTTTTTCACAAAGGCTTCCTAAAATTGTGAACAAGTCTTTAGCTGGAAATAGAGTCTCAGTCCCAGTACATATAATGCTACATTACCTGCAGGTTGAGTCGTGTTGAGAGAGACCGGGAGAGAGAACTTGATGTTGACATCAGTAATGGGCTCACTCTCTTGATTAGTCAGCTTCACCGAGATTGGGTAATACTCGCCAATGAGTGGAGGATGGGAGTGGTCTAGACTTACAGACACGTTGGAAGAACGCGGAAGGATCCTGAAAGACAATTACAAATGTGTGTAATATATTTATGAACTAAACAAATTAAGTTCGGCTTTGGACTAGAAATTATACATTCTGAAATGTTGAAACCCTCAAGTTCTTTAACTTTTAGCATAAATCAGCTAGTCCAATTAAGTAGCAGATTTCGAAGATCAAACATTGAATAAGGTAGAGATTTAATTTATTTTTTGCATAGCATAATTGTATGAACATACCCATTTAGGATCGATATACACAAAATAGGAATACAAGAGACAACCACAAAATCACATACTGATTATGTTGAAGCAGAAAAAGATAAACCAGTTTTAATGTATGATTAATACCAATGCTAAAATATACATAGCCATAGGATTAGGAGAGGTAGCTGGTGAGGTAAAGAATCTTACAGTCAACCTCATTACTTGAGTATCCTTCCAGTGACTTCATAGAGATTCTGACAACCCCACTAAAGTGATTCAAGACTACTGAATACAAGTAATCTTCTCTTACATTGAAATCAAGTTCAAGCATATCCTTCTCTCTGTAGGCGTAAGTGTCAAGTCTCCCATAGTTACTATCATTAGCACCAAAACAAGTCAACCAGCAGTGCAAACTTTATTAGTTCAGTCTTAATAAATATATATATTCATAAAAGAGAGTGAATATAGCCAATAGCAAAGCTGCTAGACCTGACAAAACATAGCACTGACTTCAAACTGTAATGGAATCTGTTTACTCAGCTAGTCATTGCCATCACTGTCAAACTCTGCTAGTAAGCAAACATCGACATGTTGAGAGTGATGTGTGACACCCACTTGTAAATAGCCCATTTATTAGAGGGGCAATGAAAATTTCAGTTTTGTTGGTTCATCTAGTCATTGTTTAGATGATGACTGACTGCACCACTAGGAAGGCTTCTTTTTTTTATTATCAGATATGGAGTCATAACTTGGTAAGGTAGAGAAATTTCTGACACTTACAAGATTTTATTCCTCAGTACAATTTTTTGCCACAGTAGGTCTGCCGGTTTAGAGGAGAATTTGTCAGAAGCACCTTTATTCCACAGTAGGAGAGGAGACTTACAACCATCATCACCATTACCACAGTGCAGTATTGCTTCTACTTCATGCACCTACAGAAATTGAGAGGAAAAAATACACACGCCAATACCAAAGTATAGTTAAAATGTTAAAAAATAATAATAATAGAGAATTTACAGGTGATCATTGTACTAAACACTTAAATGGCAAAAATGTGGAAGAAAAACAACAAAAATCTAATTGGTGCCTAGTAATGTATGCAGTCTTAAAGTCTTTCATCGAGTTGAGTCATGTTGGACACTAATAGCAATGGGCAGGTAATACTTTCATACCTCTATTGTTTTGCCAACAAAACCAGGTTGAGGAAGGAATGAAAATTTGAATGTCTTCACTACATCTGGTTCCAGGATAAACTCCGAGTCATGGACACAAGATGCATTAAAACTTTCCTATGTAGTAACATTTACAGAAATAAATAGTGATGTGCTTCTATTAACAATTTGTGGTTTCACCCACATTTTCAAAAGCATTAATTTAATATAAGCTTACCATCAACAAATGAACTGATAAATCAAAACAATTGTTGTCTCAGAATTCACACCTACGTCACACTACATGTCTGGTGATGATTCTCACCCTGACTTTTAACACATTCTGAAAAGAAGTAGTGTCATCTTTTAGTGGCTCTCTATGATATTTGCTCGCCACTACAATGAACGCCATTCAAACTAAGTCCAGCTCTGCAAAGCCTGAATGTCTTTACCCAGTAGTTGGTAATTTCATTATTTCTATAGGTCATTAGTACCTACAAATGGCTCCAATTATAAGCCTTGCTTATTTTTTTTCTTACTCACCAATTAATAGAACTGTTGACAAATATAATCATAAAGCAGTTATTATCATTAGCAACTGTAAAAATTGAATAATAGAATTTTCAATTATCTAGTTTGACTCAACAAAACCCTAGTTGTCAGGTGATGATCCTTACCCTGTCTGTGTATGTAATGGCTAGTCTTCGTAGCTTGAGGGAAAGTGGGGCACTAGACCGTAGAAACACTTGCACTTTCACCTGTTGGTCAGCTGCATAGCTCTGTTGCACAAACAACGTTTTGCACTCCACTAAAAACATATACAAAAGAAAATATAAATAGAATTATTTGGATTATAAGAACTAGCAATACATTAAATTTTTATTTCATTTCAGAGTAGTATAAGTAGCGTAATAACTATTTTAACATCCTATCTTATTTGAGAAAGACAAGAACAAACATGAAATTATTTCTCAATCAGTAACTGTTACTCCCTAAATCAGTAACTTATATTAAGCTATCCAACCTGCTTGGAATTGGAAGAAACTTCCAAGCAGAAACAAGGAAGTATCAGTCACTAGACAACTTCATCAAAGAAACACTGATTAATGTTCAATGCTAACATTTGTGGTGACAATTATCAACTTGCAATTCCTCAACCTGCTGCTTACAATGTCATTTAAAATGGCCAATCTTCTCTATCAAAAGAATAGGAAATACCTTCATGTGTAATACTGTAAGCAAGCTGGGAGATGACATCAATTAACCCTCAGTGTGCATGTGAGAGATTTTAATAGTAGTCGTCCTGTGTGTTTGTTCGCTTTGCCTGTCATGCTCTGATTCTAGAGCATACTGATAATTTACTCTAAACCCTCAATTTAGACCTTTTATCGTGATATTTTTAAAACTCAAGCTGATTTTGAGAAAACATAAAGCTATCAGCTCCACATAGGTACTAGCTATGAGCATAAAGCCCCTTTCGTCATGTCGTAATTACACGAGCTAATAACTTACTGCAATATGTGGTAGTTTTCCGTTCTGCTGAAAAGTTAACCAAGTGCTTGAATTAGAGTATCATGTTGAAACTATCGGTGAGTGTCACTTACATGTTTAGCTTCTCCTATGAAACATCTATGGTCTTTGTTGTACAGTTATATTGATACATAACAATGCTTTAGTGCAGTATAAATATTATAGACAGTTATGGGTGTGGCTGTTTCACTTTGTGGAAGGGAGAAGCAGCTACAAAACTTACCACAACTAGCGAGAGAGGAGAGTTGTATAGCCACATCTTTATCTTGTTTCTTCCAGCTCTCTGCCCAAGCTACATTAGCAGATTGGATCTCATCACCACTCAAATTAGGCTCAGGATACGGGCAAGAACTCTAATATGCACAACAACACACAACTATGATTTGCCATGGCAGGACTGTGATCCCATTAATGCTAGAGCACACAGGTTACAGAAACAATGCTCACATTAAGGCTTGGCTTTTTAAGCCCAGAATATTCTAATTCTAATCCAAAATTCTGGTGCTATTTAATACACACCCACCACAACAAAAGTCTTCTAGATAATTATCTGTTTCTAATGGCCTAACAAGCTGGGTTCCACCTTCAGGCAAGGCAGTGCAGTGTAACGCTTTGTTATTTTGATAATATACATACGTTAGCTACCTAATGCTATATCTGATATCAAATCTATATATCTATGATTGAATAGGTCATGAGAACAAGAAGAAAAAAAGATGAGTGTGCACTCTTTGAACCTTAGATGTTGTTTGCATAACTTACGGAAAATATTTCAGTAATATTCTGGAGAATTCTCTTTTTTTCTAATACATCCACAGGAAAATCTTACAATAGCAAGTTAACTGAATAACATCATTTAAATAGGTTATCATGTGCGTATGTATGTAAGTATGACACATGTATGTGTGTGTGTGTATGTATGTATGATGTATGCATGCATGAGTTAGGATAAAAGGATACATCTACTAATGAGCTCCAAACCAATGGACACATATTCTTGGATATACCCTAACAAGTAGGTGCACCTAGAAACACACACACACACACACACACACACACACACACACACCTTTGTAAGTACCATTTGCTACAGATATTGAGACTAACCTAAGTAGCTTGAGTAGAACTGATGTGAGATTATTCCACCATTGCTCAGCTCTGTAAATCTCCACAATTCCATTAAGCAGACTGCATACCATACAAAGAAGTAAATGAACAAAATGTCTACCCATACCACCATGCCAGGCCAGTAACACTCAGTCAGTATGCTCACACATAACTCCGTCCATAGTCCTTGACAAGACAATACTCATCGGCCATGAGTATCTTCAGATATGTAATGAGACGTTCACACTTGTAGCTCTTCAAGTTAGAGATGGCCTGAGTTAGTAGGGGGATGATCTGCCACTGTATAAGAAAACATACATGACTATGACACCCTTAGCGATAGCCTGTAAACTAAAAAATTTGAGAAAACCGAATTTTCAACCTCATGATAGCACTTTATCTAATGTCACTGTTTAATGCACTAAATTCATGTTAGTGAGACAGGCATGGGTTCAAGCACTTAGTGATTGTGTTATAAGTACTTCAAGCACTTTATGAAGTGCTTGATGGTGCTTTCGAGCACTTTGGTGCTTGTATTTAAGCCCATAAATTCAATGTGCTTGATAAGCACCTTTCAAGCACTAAGCACTTTCAGTGAACGTGATAACAAAATGGTAAATTGCACATTTGCACTGACAGATGGAGGCTGAATATTGTGACATTTGCACTGATAGGTGGAGGCTGAATATTGTGATATTTGCACTGACAGATGGAGGCTGAATATTGTGATATTTGCACTGATAGATGGAGGCTGAATATTGTGATATTTGCACTGACAGATGGAGGCTGAATATTGTGATATTTGCACTGACAGATGGAGGCTGAATATTGTGATATTTGCACTGACAGATGGAGGCTGAATATTGTGATATTTGCACTGACAGATGGAGGCTGAATATTGTGATATTTGCACTGATAGGTGGAGGCTGAATATTGTGATATGCACTGATAGATGGAGGCTGAATATTGTGATATTTGCACTGACAGATGGAGGCTGAATATTGTGACATTTGCACTGATAGGTGGAGGCTGAATATTGTGATATTTGCACTGATAGGTGGAGGCTGAATATTGTGATATGCACTGATAGATGGAGGCTGAATATTGTGATATTTGCACTGATAGATGGAGGCTGAATATTGTGATATTTGCACTGACAGATGGAGGCTGAATATTGTGATATTGCACTGACAGATGGAGGCTGAATATTGTGATATTTGCACTGATAGGTGGAGGCTGAATATTGTGATATTTGCACTGACAGATGGAGGCTGAATATTGTGATATTCGCACTGATAGGTGGAGGCTGAATATTGTGACATTTGCACTGACAGATGGAGGCTGAATATTGTGATATTTGCACTGACAGATGGAGGCTGAATATTGTGATATTTGCACTGATAGGTGGAGGCTGAATATTGTGATATTTGCACTGATAGGTGGAGGCTGAATATTGTGATATTTGCACTGACAGATGGAGGCTGAATATTGTGATATTTGCACTGATAGGTGGAGGCTGAATATTGTGATATTTGCACTGATAGGTGGAGGCTGAATATTGTGATATTTGCACTGATAGGTGGAGGCTGAATATTGTGATATTTGCACTGACAGGTGGAGGCTGAATGTTGTGATATTTGCACTGTTAGGTGGAGGCTGAATATTGTGATATTTGCACTGACAGATGGAGGCTGAATATTGTGATATTTGCACTGATAGATGGAGGCTGAATATTGTGATATTTGCACTGATAGATGGAGGCTGAATATTGTGATATTCGCACTGATAGGTGGAGGCTGAATATTGTGATATTTGCACTGATAGATGGAGGCTGAATATTGTGATATTTGCACTGACAGGTGGAGGCTGAATATTGTGATATTTGCACTGACAGATGGAGGCTGAATATTGTGATATTTGCACTGACAGATGGAGGCTGAATATTGTGATATTTGCACTGATAGGTGGAGGCTGAATATTGTGACATTTGCACTGACAGATGGAGGCTGAATATTGTGATATTTGCACTGATAGATGGAGGCTGAATATTGTGATATTTGCACTGACAGATGGAGGCTGAATATTGTGATATTTGCACTGATAGGTGGAGGCTGAATATTGTGATATTCGCACTGACAGATGGAGGCTGAATATTGTGATATTTGCACTGACAGATGGAGGCTGAATATTGTGATATTTGCACTGATAGATGGAGGCTGAATATTGTGATATTTGCACTGACAGATGGAGGCTGAATATTGTGATATTTGCACTGACAGATGGAGGCTGAATATTGTGATATTTGCACTGATAGATGGAGGCTGAATATTGTGATATTTGCACTGACAGATGGAGGCTGAATATTGTGATATTTGCACTGACAGATGGAGGCTGAATATTGTGATATTTGCACTGATAGATGGAGGCTGAATATTGTGATATTTGCACTGATAGGTGGAGGCTGAATATTGTGATATTTGCACTGATAGATGGAGGCTGAATATTGTGACATTTGCACTGCTTGTACTTAAGCTTCAAGCACTGTAGGAAGTATTTGAACCCAACCCTGGTGAGTATGGTACCCAAATTCAAGAGCTTGCAAAGACAACCAAATTGCTGCTGGATGACTACACCTTACCAACTCTGACCTAACCAGCCCTGACCTTACCAGCTCTGATGTTACCAGCTCTGACTATTAGAACTAAGTACTGCATACATTTCTACATCACTTATAACTATGCAAATATGTAACTATAGGAACTCACAGAATGCTGAACAGTCTTCTCATTGCTCTGCATAGTGACTATGCACATCTGCCTTAGCTCCATGTTAGAGGGCTTATCATCTGTGACAACATTAATAGTCAATAATGGCAGATCATGTGAGGACTTAAGATTTTCTCCACACTTTCCATCACCACCTAATGGCTATGTCTCAAAGCTAGCTTTTAACTTCATGGGCAAGTGAATGAGATGCTCTCAGTCCAAAATGTACTAGCTCACTGCCATTCCATCTGAGCTATCTAGCACCACTAACTAATAGCCATGATTTACTGTGGAAGACATCTGTTACTGACTGCTTCAACCAAAACATTATATGTCTTATTACAGATATTACCTGTTAGATTCTTTCTCCAAGGTCGTTGGCCATAGTAGTTGACCTGAGGTAAGGCTTTCAGCAGCTGTGTGTTGTGCAAATCAATGACCATCTCCTCAGACATTTTTTTCCTCTGTATAGCCCAGAGAGCAGCTTGGTAGTAATACAGTCCAGCATTTTGGGTCTTCAACCCTTTCAAACCACGCCTTACAGCTTCACTGAAGAGATCTGCAAATGCACTAAACCTAAAAAATTAAAATAATAAGTTATAATAACAACAGCATAATACCACTAATCAAACAATCATTATTATTCTCTCAATTAGTAATGGACTAGAGTGTAAATACCACTCATAACACTGACAAAAATAAATAATACAAAGAAATACTACAAATAACAAATAGTCCATGCATTTTATTTTAATCACTTACTGTCGTGACAACCACTCATAATGCTCAAACTCCAGCTGCTTTAGTCCCATTTCCTTGGAAAACTTGTCAATGTGTGTCCTAAACTGGTTGATGGCTTCCCTGGGCTCATTGGACTCGAACAAGAGTCTGCACAGTTTGTAATTCATGAAGCCACTTACCATCTTGAATTCCATAGCACGATCATCACTCAAGTACATGTTCTCTAACAGGTGTGTGTAAGCTGTCCGATAATACCTGGGAACAACCACACAATAGTGACACAGCAGCTGAGGTTAGAGAGATTGTTGATATCCATTAGCAAGACACACTTGACTAGGCCATGTTCTGAGATGATGTAGAGCTAACAGTCAGCAACTTACTTGAGAGCTGTGGCAAAATCATGCTTCATTTCAGCAAAAAATGCCATTTTAAAATTGTGGCGAATAAACAGAAGCTGCAGTGACTGCTTGTTGGCTACCATGTCCTATACATCAGATACACATCATGTGAATATCTGTGAAAACTTGACTCAACATACACATAGTGGACTGGTACTACTCAACATACACATAGTGGACTGGTACTACTCAACATACACATAGTGGACTGGTACTACTCAACATACACATAGTGGACTGGTACTACTCAACATACACATAGTGGACTGGTACTACTCAAGTTGTGATTGAGACACAGCACTTATTGGCAGTCTTAAAACTAATGACTGTCTAATCTGACGTGCAGAATATACTGAAAATTCTTTTATGAATTTGTACCAATGAACTACAGTGTGCATACGTGTGACAAGACAATCCTAGATATGTAATGGTAAAATTCCAAAATGATTTAAATGCTATTACCATAGATACCATCATAATGATTAATTATATCATCATCATTACTATCGTGTCGCCTGCCTAATGGTGCACACCACTCAGAAAACTAGGGTTAAGTGAATGTGATAAAGAGTATGCCACACACTACTATTATTTTTACTCACTATAAATAAAACTATGTAACATAAGATGATCATTACCTTATGAGCCCTGACTGTATGGATTTTGTTGGAATAGTACTGAATGGCTTTCTTGTAAAAGGCTTCTTCAATTCTGCAATTATTAATCAACAAACCTACATAAATACCAGAAACAACTAAGAGACTAGGTCTGACTTGATGATGAATCCCTGTGGTCTTTGTGAGAATGGCAGGACAAACAGGTTGAGCCGAGGAAGTTCACAAGCTGCACAAAGAGCAGTGGCACGCTCACTGCTGATGTTGGATGCTTCCCCTACTGGCAGAGGAGGAGATGACTGGAGTAAAACCAGCACAATCTCAGACGCACGATTCTGTAGTGCAGACCTTATTGGGGGAAAGAAAACAAAGAGTTTGTGAAACATCAAAATCGTCCTTCAACCAACTGCATACATTGATGTTACATAAATGAAACCTACTCTGTTGACCTATATAACCACAATGACTTTATTGTTGAGAAAACTTTCGTTAAAAATGGAAGCATGCCCATTCAATTTAAACAAATATTTTTATTTATTGTCTCTTAGCTTACTGATACAGTATAGAAAATTATTTTAGCTACATCTGAGAATATCTCACTCATTCACATACTACATATTTCATTAAGTACCTTATGACCTCCACTTTGGACACACACTCAGTCTGTTTCTCTTCCCACTGGGAATTATTCCAGTCCAAGTCAAAGAAGAAGGCCACAAGAGATGGCAGCTCTTCGCAGTGCTTGTTTAACCATGAATTCTTCAGTATACCTTGTAGTTCATAATCCTCATAAGTCGTGCGCTAAAAAATACACAAATTAAGAGCCAGTGACTATTACATTAAAATTCTAGAGGTGGCACTTCTGAAATAATAACAACAACAACAACAACAACAATTATAATAATAATAATAGTATATAAACCCTCTGAGCCAAATCAGACCATTTCAAGAAAAAAGTAATAAGAAACTAGTCTCTAATTGTGCCATGTAACTATTTAAATGGCTACATCATTTTTTCAATAAATCCGTGTGAAAACCAGTCAGCAGTGTATGTACCAATAACTCTGCTACGACTATTGAATAGCAACAAGTGACATAAACTAAGTTGATAACTTCGGGAACTGATGGTAGAATAAAAATAGGACGTATGATCCTGCACTGTTAAGTACACAATCCACAACTGTACCCAAACATTTATTATTAACATAAAAAGCTGATTCAGGCTAGGCATCTGTGTGACACATGCAAGACAATCAGCATATGCACTGTGTGGCCTCAGCACTGCCTAGCTCTTCCCTTCACAGTAAGTGTATGCACATGCACATGTATTGCTTGTTGCTCTTGTTGTTGTTGTTGTTTTTTGTTGTTGTTGTGTGTGAAACTCAAGAAAAACAAGACCATATGGCTTAAGCCTGTGAACTTGACTCAGCCATCATTGCCACTGCTAGTGTATATCTAATCTGGCTTTTATTCTATGTATAGTGGTTATAAAAAAATCATACGTGAAGTGATAATAAGGCAAGTTTTAACCTTCCTTGTCAGTTTATCTAAGTGCTACTAGGTACAGCCAACACTACGAACCATGTAATCAATTGTTCCTGGGAAATCCTGTATTCTTACACTTTTGTATTGGCCAGTTAAATTATAAAATCAGAATCTGCTTCCGTTAGACAGTTGGACACATAGCATACAAGACTGGAAATGTTGCCAGTTAGCAGAGCATACTGTTTTGAGTGAACTTAAAGCCACACCTATGTCAACAAACTTCTCTTCCTGCACTCTAATTATAGTTTATACCGACTCAGTATGGTGACAGAGTCTCTCAAAAAATGTGCAATTAATCACAAACTGAAAAAGTGAATGCTTATTCCTTCTCTCTCTACATTGAACATCTCGTATACACTTGCATAAATATCGGTACTAAACAATATTGTATCAAAACATTGGACAAGATCAATCAAAGACCTTACTCATGGCCTCGTATTAACAGCTTATTTAATAGATTAAACGGATGTAGCTATGTACCAGGAGTTGTTGCAGATACCACATCTCTATTTCCAGACAAACTATTTACCATTAAGTATGCTCAAATTAATATACAAGATCTCTTACATTTTCTCCACATTTCGGATAAATGTGATTGGCTGGTATGCTCTTAAAAAGAATTTGTTTTCTATCAGCTCTTTTGATACCAGAAGAAAACTCGTCCCATACCAGCCGGTGTACCGCGTTGTTGGTTACATCTAGGCCAGACAGAGCTATTAAACATCGTGGAGTTCTCTGCAGAACTTCAGGAAATTTGTAGTCTGGTGAAATACATATCCGAACTTCTTCCTCAGAGCCTTTGCTATCATCTGCCATTTTAACTCCAGCAAGCCCCACCCCTCACAGATTGTAGGTTGGGCTAAGATTATAAGGCGTGGTCATTCAATGAGTCTTTTTTTTCTTCTTCTTTTATCTTTTCTTTTTTAATGTACTGGCTTGTGATTGTGATCAGAAGATCGAGCGAGTAATCTACGCGCTATTCCCCGCTGAAGTTGTACACAGCAGACTTGGGAGACCAGAAGAAGACCGGCCCAATCTTATACAATGCCAAAAAAGACCTTAGATGTAAGGGTAACTACCCTTGACGCCGTCCTCGACTTCCAAATTGATGTGAGTTTATCGGAGCTTTTAATGTGACCCTGTGGCTGGTAGTCGTGTGCACTCTAACTTAACTACAGGTTGCAGTTAAACAAAGTTGTTAATTATTTGTAACATGCAGTGGAATTGTCTATGAATATAGACCTCTTTCATTCCCCTAATAATGCAAGCAATAAGAATTATGTTAACCTTCTGTCCTTGTGAGTAGTGTATAATATACAAGTATCAAAATACAAGGTATCAATTGACCCTTGTTAGATGCACGTGAATTACAACCAATTATAATATAATAGCTTTATGTAATACATCAAAGACATTTGAAGAGCCCTGTATGGATCATGTTAGCTACAATTCTCACACAAGAATAAAAATCAATTGTTATTGTCTACTTTTTTACAATTATTTTATTTTATTAATTATTAATTTTTGCAATAGCTTTTAGAGGGTATTGTTAGATAAGTTTAGGCATAAGAGGATGAACTTGTAACACACACATGTAGTAATTTTGTTTGACTTGTGCACTTATTATTACAAAACTGCCAATTTTAGAACCAATTGTTATATACGTAGCTTGTGCATTCGTACCCTAGATTATTTTTATATCGTTGGTCGGGATTTATTGTTTTAGAGACCTAATAGCTGAATTAATAGAGCAATCTGGCAGAACAGGAGTGCCTTACTTCATGCTTTTGAAATTTATCCAGTAGTCCTATTTTGGCAAAGTGTGATTGATCATTTGCCAAATGTAAAGTGTTTCTACATTAAGTTGTGTTGATAGAATTAACTGGTGTCTATTTTAGGAACAGTTTTCATAAAGGCTAAAGATTAATTGTGTGTTTCCATATAATTTGATGTGACTATGGAAGTATTTTCAGAATGTAGTTCTATAATTATGACTTAGCTGGATTTCTACTTTCAGTGTGTCTAATTTAGGCACTGCTCTTTTCATGTCCACAGTACAAGTGTAAATTTATAGTTTGCGTATAGTTTGTGGATGAACTAGATGCTTCATTTTCAATGCATCTTTTATTATGCTGACAGAGTAAATCCACAGGCAAGAAGTTGTTTGAACTAGTGACCAAGACTATAGGAGTGAGGGAGACGTGGTACTTTGGATTAAGCTTCACAGACACTAAGCAATATCAGACCTGGCTTCGCATGGACAAAAAGGTTTGCTGAGTGTGTATGTACTATGTACACATGTATGTATGTATTTGTGTGTCTAGATTTATGGATTGGTGAATGTGTTTTAATAAAACATATTGATATATTGGTAAACTGCAATAGTCATGCTTACAACATATTCTTTGGGTATAAAATATGGTGTTTTTTTAACTGTGTAGTAGGTGTTACTAAGCTGGCTCTTATGACAACTGACCCATTTTTATTTAAAATTATAAGATCACTGACACATGAGTGATATCCTTGTTATACTGTCCATTGAGTATTTTAATGTAGTGTATGTAAGTACATGTGGAGTCACATGACTAAGTTTATAATAATAATAGATTTATTCCAATTATGGGAATTTGTTGTCACTAACTAGCATGTACTAGACACCCACCCAATGACTGTTAGTGCGCACAACCTTTCGTTCACTTCACTCCAAGAGGATAGAAATGTTGTAGGTTAATGTGTATAGAAAGGCTCAGCCATTAGTTGCAATAACATGCCAGTGTTGATAGCACTTGAACTTTGTACTTCACATGCAGGTACTCGATCAAAATGTCCCCAAAGAAAAAACCCTTCTTTTCTTCTTCAAAGTGAAATTTTTTCCTGAAGACATGGGTGAGGAACTGGTGCAACAGCTGACTCAGCATTTATTTTACCTGCAAGTGAAGTCGGCCATTGTTAGTGAACAGGTATACTGCTCTCCTGAAGCTGCAGTGTTGCTGGCATCTTATGCTATCCAGGCTGAGGTGAGGTTATCTGTATCATGAACGGAACTGGGAGAAAACAGACATGATAAAATACTAAGAAATAGCTGTATTGTTTCTGTTGCCACTATTATTATTATTATATTATTGTTGTTGTTGTTATTGTTGTTATTATTATTATTATTATTTTTACTTGCTTACTATGTACTACTATATTTTACCTGTGATGCAGTATGGAGATTTTGATCCTGACCTTTATCAGCCTGGATTTTTAGCCAATGAAAAAATACTGCCTCAAAAAGTGAGTCTTCTTTTCACATTGAAACATGGCATGAATAAACTTGATAATGTTACTTGCACTCAAATTCTCTCGACAGAAAATTGTATCATGGGCATTGTGTTGGTGTCATGATGTTGTTGCTTGTTGGTGTTGTTGTTTCGTTCCCTGGTCACCAGAATCTATGTTTTCATTTGTAGGTTATAGATCAGTTCAGTATGACACCAGAAATGTGGGAGGAAAGGATTACAACGTCCTATGCCCAACACAAAGGCATGCTCAGGTGCAATTCCTGTTGTGGGGTTAAAGGGGATAAGTTAGAAGGTTATATATATATATATATATAAGTTTTAATTAACAATATTATTGGCTGTAATAAAATGAGAAAATTTGCTATTATTATAATTATTTCAGCCGAGAATGACTGAATTATATATATATATCAGTAATATTTAAACCATAAAATCATAAATCTGAGAATTATTACTGATAATTGTCCTGATTCTGAGGACGAATCCTGAGGTAGAGGGTGGTTTTCTAGCAATAATTCCAAAAGTTGCCATGGTTTAGCTGTTTTATACCATAGTTACCTTTTTGAACAGAAAGGATATTGTTGTTTTGAGGAGAAAATATGTCCAGTTAATGCAGCAAGGGTCGTTCCAAAACACCGACAACAAGATAGTGCATTTCTTAACTTTCCTCCGCCTTCAAATAAAAAGACAGTGGTGACTGAGTGATGATATCCAGTGAGGTTCACAAGACAAGACTTTATACTCCAATAAATAATTCTCCGTGTCAGTTCTTTATACAGGGATAGAGTAACTGTTCACAAAGAAAGCTTCATACAAGTAAAAACAACAATAAATAAACTAGATTTTCATTTGTAACTTTAAAAAAGAAAAACAAACAAACATGATACTTCATTTTATACCATAATTATTTGTGCATCTCACTTTATTTTGTCAACAAAAAATTCTTCTGTGTCCAATTTCAACATTATGGTACAATTTTTTTTTCTGCAGGCAATTGCAGGGAAATAACATTTTAATCCATGGCTGTTACCACAGCAACTATGGTATAAATACATATAAATAGTTTTTGTAAATATTTCTAGGGAGGAGGCAGAACTGGAGTATTTGAGAGTAGCACAAGATCTAGAAATGCTGGGAGTAAATTACTTTGAGATAACTGTAAGTTTTATAAATGAGTGATTATTTGCATTCTAATATACAATTGTACTACTTATGTATAGTCGCTCAAAAAAAATTTTTTTTTTAATATTTCTCTAGAATAAGAAAGGCACAAAATTATGGATGGGAGTGGATGCCTTTGGTCTCAATATTTACGAGCAAGATGATCAGCTTTCACCCAAAATCTCTTTTCCGTGGGGGGAAATTAGAAATGTGGAATATCATGGCAAAAAGGTACTTTGATCTTGGAATGAACTACAACTTTGATGTCTCTCTTTCAGCAGCTGATATCCATGCATATTTTATTATCATTGTAGTTTTGTATCATGCCTACGGACAAGCGATCACCTAGTTTTGTGTTCTACGTCAGCAAGACTAGAATATCAGATTTGGTAAGAGCACTATCATAACAAATTACAAGCTTGAGAAGTCTTCAAAAGGAAGTTGTGTCCTCTCATTAAACTCCAATCAATTAGTCACGCAAATTAAAGGGCATATTTTTTACTTTCTGTCCTCTCACCAGGATACTGTCAATTACGTCAAACTTCACAAGTATAAAAGAAGGTTGTGTAGCGTAAAGACAGAAGTTGATGAATTTTTTTTCTGACTTTAGATTTTCTTGCTGTTCCTTTAATGTATAGTATTCCATTTTCAGATTATGCAGCTATGTATGGGTAACCACGATTTATACATGAAGAGAAGGAGATTGGACAGCATGGAAGTGCAGCAGATGAAAGCTCAAGCCAAAGATGAAAAAGCCAGAAAACATGTTTGTTCGAAGTTTTTTTGTTTTTTGTCATCGCTTATTTAATGATGTACTTGTAGGCTGAAAGAGATCGCTTAGAAAGGGAGAAGAAAGCTAGGAAAGAGGCAGAACAGAGGCAGCAAGAATTGGAGAGGAGGCTACAAGAAATGGAGGAGGAAGCTAGGGCAGCCAAAGAGAGCAAAGCTCATTATGAACAAATGATGGCTTTGCTGAATGAGAAGGTGAAGGTAGCCGAAGAAGAGGCACAGGCTCATGCTAGGAAGAAGTTTGAGGCTGAGGAAGAGATAAGAAGAGTTCGTGCAACTGCTGTAAAAGTATGACTATACAATTTATTTATGTCATTGTACTTGCCCACTTGCTGTTAAATATGCATCCATTTTTATGCAGAGTGAAGAAGATCGTTTGGAAATGGAACGTAGGATATTACAAGCAGAAGAGAAAGTATCATCGGGAAGAAAGGATTCAGAGGCGGAAGAATTGAGACGAGAATTGGAAGAGGCAAGAATGGCAGAGCGCATGGCCAAGATGCAGCTACAAGAAGCTAGACACCCTCATTCCCCTGTAATACATTCCTCTGCAGTCACCAATGTTTCTTCAGCAATGGTAAACTCATGGTTGTATTACAAGTGTCCAAAGTATTAGTATCATTCGAATTAACTTTTATTTTTGATTGTGTAACAGGCGTCTTCAGGAGCAGCGACCGCTGCTGCTGTCGACTTGTCAGCTACTCATTCATCCTCTCCTGACTTGATGGAAACTCCTCATGCTGAAGCAGAATTCTTTCAAGTGAAGGACATGGACGAACTCTCTAAACAATTAGAACAGGAAAGGTGTGTCTGCATCTATATAATAATACAATGGAGTACAATACATTTTGAACATTGCTATAATTTTTTGTTGTTGCTGCTAATTTTTAGCATGGACTATCAGGAAAAATACAAGTACATTTCAGAGAAACTAACTTTCCTGAAAACTGAAATGGACGATTTGAAGAAATCTGACCGACTCACACGTAATGATGTCATCCACAATGACAATGTACGGCAAGGCAGCACTAAGAGGAAACTCTTGGACCAGGTGAGGTAGATATACATACATGTGACCAGGACTTCACTACACCTTACCATATGTGGTGTAGTGGTAGTAGTAGTAGTAAGAATAACTCTATTTATTGTCTTGATTATTTACTACAGAGTAAGCAAGGAGCACAGAAGACAAGAATAGCATTCTATGAAGAACTCTAACCTTTTATACCATTTTTGTACTTCCATCAGATAGGAGTAAAAATATATCACCAATTTATAGAACTGTGTAATACATTCATTCATTCATTAATATAAAACCAAATCTACGTCAATCATGAAACATTTTAAACCAGTTTTTTTCTTCTAGTTTATTCATTTTATTGTTCATTTCTTTTCTTTTTCTAACTTTTCCTTAATCCATAGAGGAGGTAGTCCCATGTTGTTAATATCCAGGTACCGACATGCTGGGGGTGTCCTGCCCAGTGTTGTAGTCAACGCTCGAGTATAGTTCCCCGTGTTTCCACAGCAGAGGGCATAGTACTTGAGTCCAAGCTCTTTGCAAGTTCGCGTAAAGTCCTGTACCTCCTTGGTGCTCACTTGAAATGCATCTAGACCATGTGGATAAACTGGGTTGTTCCCTGGGTAAAAATCATCTTTAAACTCAAAGAAAGTTGGCTGTTCTGTTGTAGTGCGATAAAGCACAGGAGAAACACACACTTTTTCTGGTGGAACTTCTTTGATAATTTCTTTAAGAACAGGAAGCATGGTTCCAGGGCCTCTATAGCAGTTTGAACCAACAATAGTTGCTCCTTGATCAAGCAAAGTCTTGAGCGCCTTGCCAATTGGAACATCGTCACAAGTTTTGAATTCCGGACCACTAATATTACCCACTGCTATTGTAACAACTGCTGGCAGATTGTAAGACAAAATAACATCCAAAGCAATCTTTGCCTCTCCAAGATAGGGAATCGTTTCTGCAATGATGTAATCAGCACCTTCTTCCTTAGCCCAACGAACCTATTGGGGGAAAAAAAATTTAAATCTGTTAGCTGCACCTGTATTTTGCAAGAATTTTACCTGTTCTTCAAACATGCTTCTGACACGTTTCTCAGAATCTTTGTCCCCTTGGACATATATGTTGGTGTTACTGATCCCTCCAGCCATTAGAGTGCCTGTCTCATCAGCTACATCACGAGCTATCTTCAGAGCAGTGCGATTAATATTCTCCAATTCATCCTCACGACCGATTTGACGCATCTTTTCACGATGAGTGTAATACTAAGAATAAGTAACAGAAATCAAATAAATTTCAGGTACATGTATATGCTTTCATATTCCTCGCTAGGACAGCTAAAGATAGTTAATATGGCTTATTATTATTATTATTATTATAACTTTACAACCACTATATAACAAAGAATTAAAAGAGATGAAATGTGACACAATGGGTGGATGAAGGACAAACTCTATGTACAAGAGAGCAGCCTAGTTAGCTAAAAGAAAAGAAAAAGTATATAAACTGGTTTGTAATGTAGCTAAGCTACTTAGGCTAAGAGCTGCAGATCTTTAGACAGTTTCAACAATTTCAGGTACTTCGGCTTTGTGATAATTAACACATATACAACCCATGAATAGCCCACTCAACAGGACTTTTTCCGAGTGTCCTAGGAGGCCGAGGAGGACACTCGGAAAAGGTCCTGTTGAGTGGGTTAAGCAGGGTATTTAAGCCCTGTGTTGTGTGTTCTTGCTTATTCATTCACTTTGAAGGCTCACAAAGCCGAAGTACCTGAAATTGAATTGAAACTGTCTAAAGATCTGCAGCTCTTAGCCTAAGTAGCTTAGCTACAAACCACCAGAGTGCTTACCTGGAATGCTTCAGTGACATCTGAGCCTGCATGAATAAACTCGTAATGAACAGATTTGAGAACTTCAGGCTGTTCCAGCAAGAATTCCGGTACGAAGACACCATGAGCTATGTACCCCATGCGACAAAGTGCCAATAAGTAGCCTTCCGCGCACACAACATCTTCGCCAGCTTTCAATCTCTCCACTAATCCTCTAACTGAGGATCAGAAAAACAACAACAACAACATCAAAGTGAGTTGCATACTGCATATTACTACCTACCATTCCTCTTCGTTTTTTTAGTTTCCATTATTAGGTTACCACTGTAGAAAAGCTGGCTAATACGAAAACGCTTGGTGGCGAAACGACTTCTGTGTGTCACTGCACTTACACTTACCCTTTACCCAGAAACCTATCATTGATCTCAGGAATCTAGTGCTGATTAATAGTAAGACTAAAATTTCGACCCATATCTTAATATTTCACTGACCCTATTTCTCAATTAGTTATATCCAACTAGTTTACATAGCTACTACAAAAATTATGTGCTACGAGAGCACTGCTAGTTTATGCTACTTGGCTGGACTTTTAACTCTAGTTTTCTATCTATGATAATATTTTAGTCATAGAGTAGTTATTTTGAGGGTATCAACATTAGCAAATTAATGAAGAATTTTATTGACTTCTTTGAGGTGTCAGCTACATATCTGAAGTAACAGCCATGGATTAAAATGTTATTCCCCTGCAATTGCCTGCAGAAAAAAAATTGTATCATAATGTTGAAATTGCACACAGAAGAATTTTTTGTTGACAAAATAAAGTGAGATGCACAAATAATTATGGTATAAAATGAAGTATCATGTAGTTGTTTTTTTCTTTTAGCTATAAGAATGCTCTAAACAGAGAAATTGGAACTCTCCCCGGGGTGTACCAAAGCCTCGTGCAATAACTTCTCATAAACGTATTATAGCCAGGTCATGGCAACATTACCTAGAGGTCATTTTTTGTACTATCATAATAGGCACAAATAATGACAAATGAAATGTGACCAAAATACTTTGTTTTGATACCTTAAGTTGTAAGCAAGATGATGGAAGGTAATTTATTCCATAATTTGTTAAAAGCGTGATGATATAGAAATTATTCTATCATAGCTACTTGCTCTTCATATCTCAATAACTCCATCAGACAGGTGGAAATTACCTCTTCATCAAGTGCATTCATAGCCTCCCAAGTTGACTCCTTGAGTCTCATGTTGAATGAATAAATGGAACAGTAGTAACAAGATCAACTCTCCTCCTGAGATGCCCTTACTATGTTTGCGTCTATGGCATTTCAATCTGTTCTCATATCAACTTGGTAGCTTATGTTAAACACCAAGCAACAAAACATTTAGTGCATATTCTTCAAAAGTCTTGACATTCAAGGTTTTAAGCTACTGCAGGTCCATCTCGAGTAATGACATCTGTATCTGGTCCATATGACAAAGTTAATTTTTACTAACTCTACACAGTGCACGATGTCCGTCTTTGCTGCTCTTGATGTGCACTCCTCCTAGGATGACCCCAAAATGATTTTCTCTATACTTATTCTGGCTAATTCCAATAGAGTCTCTTAGCAATAGCATATATATGGTTCTTACGTCAACTTGAACTCAGCACAAGTTTTTGGAAGAAGCTTCTTACCTTGCAGAACGAGTGCACATTTGCACACACATATAGTCCTGGTGGAAAGATGCTTCATTCAGTGTTTATGTAGCTTCTATTCCATTTCCGTCATGAAAACATGCAGAGATAATAGTATACGTTCATTAATACATGCATTAATACTTGCATCAATAATTATGCATAATTCAACAAACAACACTGTTCTAACTAAAAACTAAACCTCACAGGGTAATTAAGTAAAATTCACCCCCTATAATCTTTTGTATCAATGCTTAATGAATGGATGCATGATATCTTAAGACGGCAGGCACGTTACAACTTTTAATACATGTTCTTTCCACTTGTATAAATTAACTGCTAACTATTTGACATTGGCCCTATGAATTTGCACACAGTGGCTCCATATTTACACAAAGTTTCCAGCTTCTATGTAAAAGTGCATAAACTCTCCTTATTCCAGACTTTCTCAACCTAAAATGAAAATATTGAGACCCTGGTCCAAAGGATTGAGAGTTCCTAAACTATATTGAGATTTCTGCTGTGACTTTTGATAATACAATAGCTAATGTGATGTAACTGACAAGTACAAACTAAAACTTACTTTGTGTGAATTATTTGAAAAAAAAAAAATTCTTTACTCACTGGATTGGTTTGTATATTATTACTACTTCATCTACACAAAATAGTTAGGTTTGAACTGTCACAGCAACTATGGTATAAATACATATAAATAGTTTTTGTAAATATTTCTAGGGAGGAGGCAGAACTGGAGTATTTGAGAGTAGCACAAGATCTAGAAATGCTGGGAGTAAATTACTTTGAGATAACTGTAAGTTTTATAAATGAGTGATTATTTGCATTCTAATAATAATTATAATTGTACTACTTATGTACAGTCGCTCAAAAAAAATTTTCTTAAAATATTTCTCTAGAATAAGAAAGGCACAATATTATGGATGGGAGTGGATGCCTTTGGTCTCAATATTTACGAGCAAGATGATCAGCTTTCACCCAAAATCTCTTTTCCGTGGGGGGAAATTAGAAATGTGGAATATCATGGCAAAAAGGTACTTTGATCTTGGAATGAACTACAACTTTGATGTCTCTCTTTCAGCAGCTGATATCCATGCATATTTTATTGCAGTTTATTATCATTGTAGTTTTGCATCATGCCTACGGACAAGCGATCACCTAGTTTTGTGTTCTACGTCAGCAAGACTAGAATATCAGATTTGGTAAGAGCACTATCATAACAAATTACAAGCATGAGAAGTCTTCAAAAGGAAGTTGTGTCCTCTCATTAAACTCCAATCAATTAGTCACGCAAATTAAAGGGCATATTTTTTACTTTCTGTCCTCTCACCAGGATACTGTCAATTACGTCAAACTTCACAAGTATAAAAGAAGGTTGTGTAGCGTAAAGACAGAAGTTGATGAATTTTTTTTCTGACTTTAGATTTTCTTGCTGTATTCCTTTAATGTATAGTATTCCATTTTCAGATTATGCAGCTATGTATGGGTAACCACGATTTATACATGAAGAGAAGGAGAGATTGGACAGCATGGAAGTGCAGCAGATGAAAGCTCAAGCCAAAGATGAAAAAGCCAGAAAACATGTTTGTTCGAAGTTTTTTTGTTTCTTGTAATAGCTTATTTAATGATGTACTTGTAGGCTGAAAGAGATCGCTTAGAAAGGGAGAAGAAAGCTAGGAAAGAGGCAGAACAGAGGCAGCAAGAATTGGAGAGGAGGCTACAAGAAATGGAGGAGGAAGCTAGGGCAGCCAAAGAGAGCAAAGCTCATTATGAACAAATGATGGCTTTGCTGAATGAGAAGGTGAAGGTAGCCGAAGAAGAGGCACAGGCTCATGCTAGGAAGAAGTTCGAGGCTGAGGAAGAGATAAGAAGAGTTCGTGCAACTGCTGTAAAAGTATGACTATACAATTTATTTATGTCATTGTACTTTTCCCACTTGCTGTTAAATATGCATCCATTTTTATGCAGAGTGAAGAAGATCGTTTGGAAATGGAACGTAGGATATTACAAGCAGAAGAGAAAGTATCATCGGGAAGAAAGGATTCAGAGGCGGAAGAATTGAGACGAGAATTGGAAGAGGCAAGAATGGCAGAGCGCATGGCCAAGATGCAGCTACAAGAAGCTAGACACCCTCATTCCCCTGTAATACATTCCTCTGCAGTCACCAATGTTTCTTCAGCAATGGTAAACTCATGGTTGTATTACAAGTGTCCAAAGTATTAGTATCATTCGAATTAACTTTTATTTTTGATTGTGTAACAGGCGTCTTCAGGAGCAGCGACCGCTGCTGCTGTCGACTTGTCAGCTACTCATTCATCCTCTCCTGACTTGATGGAAACTCCTCATGCTGAAGCAGAATTCTTTCAAGTGAAGGACATGGACGAACTCTCTAAACAATTAGAACAGGAAAGGTGTGTCTGCATCTATATAATAATACACTTGTGTGTCCGTGACAACGATGACGGTGTGTGCATTCATCATTAGCTGAATTAGGTTGATTAAGCATCACTACAAACTGATTGGGTAAAGCATCTTCACTGCTAATAAAGGCAATTAATTAGGAATTGAAAGCAGGTAAAATCTGCAAGGAAAGGACGGCGAAAGCTGCAATATTTTCAGAGCCTATGTCCACAATCATGGGTAGAATGACAGAAAGCAGGCAATGGAGAAGAGAATATCTGACACGTACAGTAAAGAAAGAGATGAATAGAGGAAAGGGGAAGGGCTCAGTAAGAATGGGAACAGGAGAGGGAAACTGAATTAAGTGGTAGAGATGATAAAGTTACCTTACAATACTGCATTCCTAATTTGCAAAGTTAGTGCTCGATAATATTTTATATTGCATTACATTTTGAACATTGCTATAATTTTTTTGTTGTTGCTGCTAATTTTTAGCATGGACTATCAGGAAAAATACAAGTACATTTCAGAGAAACTAACTTTCCTGAAAACTGAAATGGACGATTTGAAGAAATCTGACCGACTCACACGTAATGATGTCATCCACAATGACAATGTACGGCAAGGCAGCACTAAGAGGAAACTCTTGGACCAGGTGAGGTAGATATACATACATGTGACCAGGACTTCACTACACCTTACCATATGTGTAGTGGTAGTAGTAGTAGTAAGAATAACTCTATTTATTGTCTTGATTATTTACTACAGAGTAAGCAAGGAGCACAGAAGACAAGAATAGCATTCTATGAAGAACTCTAACCTTTTATACCATTTTTGTACTTCCATCAGATAGGAGTAAAAATATATTTATAGAACTGTGTAATACATTCATTCATTCATTAATATAAAACCAAATCTACGTCAATCATGAAGCATTTTAAACCAGTTTTCTTTTTCTAGTTTATTCATTTTATTGTTCATTTCTTTTCTTTTTCTAACTTTTCCTTAACCCATAGAGGAGGTAGTCCCATGTTGTTAATATCCAGGTACCGACATGCTGGGGGTGTCCTGCCCAGTGTTGTAGTCAACGCTCGAGTATAGTTTCCCGTGTTACCACAGCAGAGGGCATAGTACTTGAGTCCAAGCTCTTTGCAAGTTCGCGTAAAGTCCTGTACCTCCTTGGTGCTCACTTGAAATGCATCTAGACCATGTGGATAAACTGGGTTGTTCCCTGGGTAAAAATCATCTTTAAAATCAAAGAAAGTTGGCTGTTCTGTTGTAGTGCGATAAAGCACAGGAGAAACACACACTTTTTCTGGTGGAACTTCTTTGATAATTTCTTTAAGAACAGGAAGCATGGTTCCAGGGCCTCTATAGCAGTTTGAACCAACAATAGTTGCTCCTTGATCAAGCAAAGTCTTGAGCGCCTTGCCAATTGGAACATCGTCACAAGTTTTGAATTCCGGACCACTAATATTACCCACTGCTATTGTAACAACTGCTGGCAGATTGTAAGACAAAATAACATCCAAAGCAATCTTTGCCTCTCCAAGATAGGGAATCGTTTCTGCAATGATGTAATCAGCACCTTCTTCCTTAGCCCAACGAACCTATTGGGGGAAAAAAAATTTAAATCTGTTAGCTGCACCTGTATTTTGCAAGAATTTTACCTGTTCTTCAAACATGCTTCTGACACGTTTCTCAGAATCTTTGTCCCCTTGGACATATATGTTGGTGTTACTGATCCCTCCAGCCATTAGAGTGCCTGTCTCATCAGCTACATCACGAGCTATCTTCAGAGCAGTGCGATTAATATTCTCCAATTCATCCTCACGACCGATTTGACGCATCTTTTCACGATGAGTGTAATACTAAGAATAAGTAACAGAAATCAAATAAATTTCAGGTACATGTATATGCTTTCATATTCCTCGCTAGGACAGCTAAAGATAGTTAATATGGCTTATTATTATTATTATTATTATAACTTTACAACCACTATATAACAAAGAATTAAAAGAGATGAAATGTGACACAATGGGTGGATGAAGGACAAACTCTATGTACAAGAGAGCAGCCTAGTTAGCTAAAAGAAAAGAAAAAGTATATAAACTGGTTTGTAATGTAGCTAAGCTACTTAGGCTAAGAGCTGCAGATCTTTAGACAGTTTCAACAATTTCAGGTACTTCGGCTTTGTGATAATTAACACATATACAACCCATGAATAGCCCACTCAACAGGACTTTTTCCGAGTGTCCTAGGAGGCCGAGGAGGACACTCGGAAAAGGTCCTGTTGAGTGGGTTAAGCAGGGTATTTAAGCCCTGTGTTGTGTGTTCTTGCTTATTCATTCACTTTGAAGGCTCACAAAGCCGAAGTACCTGAAATTGAATTGAAACTGTCTAAAGATCTGCAGCTCTTAGCCTAAGTAGCTTAGCTACAAACCACCAGAGTGCTTACCTGGAATGCTTCAGTGACATCTGAGCCTGCATGAATAAACTCGTAATGAACAGATTTGAGAACTTCAGGCTGTTCCAGCAAGAATTCCGGTACGAAGACACCATGAGCTATGTACCCCATGCGACAAAGTGCCAATAAGTAGCCTTCCGCGCACACAACATCTTCGCCAGCTTTCAATCTCTCCACTAATCCTCTAACTGAGGATCAGAAAAACAACAACAACAACATCAAAGTGAGTTGCATACTGCATATTACTACCTACCATTCCTCTTCGTTTTTTTAGTCTCCATTATTAGGTTACCACTGTAGAAAAGCTGGCTAATACGAAAACGCTTGGTGGCGAAACGACTTCTGTGTGTCACTGCACTTACACTTACCCTTTACCCAGAAACCTATCATTGATCTCAGGAATCTAGCTACTACAAAAATTATGTGCTACGAGAGCACTGCTAGTTTATGCTACTTGGCTGGACTTTTAACTCTAGTTTTTAATATTTTAGTCATAGAGTAGTTATTTTGAGGGTATCAACATTAGCAAATTAATGAAGAATTTTATTGACTTCTTTGAGGTGTCAGCTACATATCTGAAACAGTTCAAACCTAACTATTTTGTGTAGATGAAGTAGTAATAATATACAAACCAATCCAGTGAGTAAAGAATTTTTTTTTTCTTCAAATAATTCACACAAAGTAAGTTTTAGTTTGTACCTGTCAGTTACATCACATTAGCTATTGTATTATCAAAAGTCACAGCAGAAATCTCAATATAGTTTAGGAACTCTCAATCCTTTTGGACCAGGGTCTCAATATTTTCATTTTAGGTTGAGAAAGTCTGGAATAAGGAGAGTTTATGCACTTTTACATAGAAGCTGGAAACTTTGTGTAAATATGGAGCCACTGTGTGCAAATTCATAGGGCCAATGTCAAATAGTTAGCAGTTAATTTATACAAGTGGAAAGAACCTGTATTAAAAGTTGTAACGTGCCTGCCGTCTTAAGATATCATGTATCCATTCATTAAGCATTGATACAAAATATTATAGGGGTGAATTTTACTTAATTACCCTGTGAGGTTTAGTTTTTAGTTAGAACAGTGTTGTTTGTTGAATTATGCATAATTATTGATGCAAGTATTAATGCATGTATTAATGAACGTATACTATTATCTCTGCATGTTTTCATGACGGAAATGGAATAGAAGCTACATAAACACTGAATGAAGCATCTTTCCACCAGGACTATATGTGTGTGCAAATGTGCACTTGTTCTGCAAGGTAAGAAGCTTCTTGCAAAAACTTGTGCTGAGTTCAAGTTGACAAGAACCATATATATGCTATTGCTAAGAGACTCGATTGGAATTAGCCAGAATAAGTATAGAGAAAATCATTTTGGGGTCATCCTAGGAGGAGTGCACATCAAGAGCAGCAAAGACTGACATCGTGCACTGTGTAGAGTTTAGTAAAAATTAACTTTGTCATATGGACCAGATACAGATGTCATTACTCGAGATGGACCTGCAGTAGCTTAAAACCTTGAATGTCAAGACTTTTGAAGAATATGCACTAAATGTTTTGTTGCTTGGTGTTTAACATAAGCTACCAAGTTGATATGAGAACAGATTGAAATGCCATAGACGCAAACATAGTAAGGGCATCTCAGGAGGAGAGTTGATCTTGTTACTACTGTTCCATTTATTCATTCAACATGAGACTCAAGGAGTCAACTTGGGAGGCTATGAATGCACTTGATGAAGAGGTAATTTCCACCTGTCTGATGGAGTTATTGAGATATGAAGAGCAAGTAGCTATGATAGAATAATTTCTATATCATCACGCTTTTAACAAATTATGGAATAAATTACCTTCCATCATCTTGCTTACAACTAAAGGTATCAAAACAAAGTATTTTGGTCACATTTCATTTGTCATTATTTGTGCCTATTATGATAGTACAAAAAATGACCTCTAGGTAATGTTGCCATGACCTGGCTATAATATGTTTATGAGTCACAAGTTATTGCACGAGGCTTTGGTACACCCCGGGGAGAGTTCCAATTTCTTTGTTTAGAGCATTCTTATAGCTAAGCCTCATGCAATAACTTGTTATAGCTTAGCCATAGTGACTCATCAACATATTATAGCCAGGTCATGGCAACATTACTTAGAGGTCATTTTTTTTGTACTACTATCATAATAGCACTGATGATGGTCACTGAAGAGTGACTGAAACGTTTGCTGAATTAAACGTAACATGGACTAGTGAAAATACTATATAATTGTATCTATAAGTATTTAATTATTTGTTGAACCTTATACCCAGGCTGTCAGGTGGGCAGGGAAATCCATACAACATTGTTAACTCTTCGAGGCGATGTTACAACAAAAGAGATAAATTTGTTTGTTTGGTATACAAACACATATCATGTCTGAAATTTCCAAGTTGTATACACTGATATTAAAAAATACATCAGCATTATATAAGTCTTATAAAAATACGTAGTATTGAGCTAATGAGATGGTATACTAACGATCTCTAAAAGTTAAAAATGTCACTAGAAGTTACTTGACTAAAGGTTGCTAGATTAAAGTAAAATATGTTCTTGTTCTTTAGGCATCCAGAGTGATCTTGTAAAACTGTATTAAATAATATGTTATTGCACACATATAAACATACATGTGCATTGAAATTAAATAAGAACCTTTCCTGGGCGGTACCCACAATTCCTAACTTATTCACCAAATCACCAAAAAAAAAAAAAAAAAATTTTTTTTTAATGTGCATTTAAAAAATACCTCCATTTAGAGAGGTTCTAATGTATTTCAGTTTTATGTTTTTGCTGCATTTTCCTACCTGTTCTTTTGTTAGCTGAATGGTACCACTGGATTTGTAGCCATTGAGCTGCTCAAATACATCTAGGAAGAAAAATATATTACTAGTGCTCCCATAAGTGAAACAACTTACCAGTCATAGTTTTAACTCGTGATAGACAAGCTGCAAAGTCATCTATTTTCAAGTACTTGCCTCTCACAGAGAATCGCTTGAAAAGAACGTCGAATGCTTCAGCACTGAGAGAATAACCTAAACAAATAATTATGTCACAAATAGCTTCACAGATTTCTTAATGTAGCTACCCAATGAAGTAATGGCAGCAGCAACTTCTGCCTTCTCCAGAGCACCAGATCTGTCTTTGTCAAACTTGGAAAACATTTTCTGAAATAAACAAGCATATACAGTCTCACTGATAATGAATACTGAAGGTAATCAAAACATTAGAAAAAGCCTGAAATGTAACATATTATTCAACATATAATTTTTCCACCCAATAAAAGCTACACTCCACTTGAGTACACTTGCTCTGATGAGAATAATAAAAAGAATAAAATAATTTGTCCATGTTATATTTGGGGATTCTATACATCACTTAAAAGGTACTAGCCTACTTGCTAAATCACCAACAACGATAGGTTGATAGTGCAGAAATAGATCGTGGCAAATGTAGCTGAGCCACACTAAATTTATAAGCTATAAGTTGAATGCCATGGTAATGATCACATGTTACATAGCTTAAAACTGATTTACCATGAGCAGCTCTGTCCACAGATTTCATATCAAAATAAGGCAATAAAACAACAACAAACACCAAACAAATTTAAGGTTTTAAAGTGTCTGTTGGCCTAAATCTACACAATCTTATTAGTGGTTACCTTCCATCTCATAATAGTATCAATGAGGTTGCTAAACTCCTGTATGTCCAAAGTTCCATTCTTGTCTTGCTATAATAATAATAATAATAATAATAATAATAATAACAATAATAATAAGAATAATAATAAAACATCGGGTTAAGTTTTAATTAACATGATTGGCTGTTAGAATGAGAAAAAATTGCTATAATAATAATAATAACAACAACAATAATAATGATAAATAATAAGAATATAACAATAACAACCATGATAAAGCATGTGCGAACCCTGAGACTACTACACTAGCTAGCGATTAAATAATTTCTCAGACCAATCAGGTATTAATATAGCTGTGCAATGAAAATGTAAATGCCGTCTTTATCAGAAGAAGCTGAACATGGAAGGGACACTCACCATTAGGTTAAACACGAAGCTTCAATTCCAGCACCCAGTTTACTTCTCAGCATAAAGCAAAACTACCGCTGGAAGCAAGAAGATATTTGTTCAAGGTAAGGGGCACGACCTACTAAAGTATGCAGGCGAAGCTGATCCCTTTGTGTTTTCTCAAAAAATTAGCCCGAAATAAAAAAAGTAGCACACTATAAGGTCTTTAATTGGCGTTCTGAGTAAGTTCATACCTAAATGATTGTCAGGAAACTCTAAAACCACAGTATGACAGACAGACAGGATGACTACTATAACCCTCTCGCGCATGTGCAACTGAGGGTTAACAACAATATCAATAATTATCGCAATAACAAAAAAATAATAATATTAGTGAGCTAGGTACTTGAAGGCAAATGTAGAGTTTGTGGGATGCATACATAGGTCAATGCCAAATACAAACACTTGGTTACGAAATAGAATTAAGCCGGAGTTATTGAAAAATTAAATGCAATCAATGTGATACGTATAATCAGTGATGACTTTAAAATTAACAAAACTATCTGGTTGTAATAACGCACTGAATCTTAAAAACATTTTATGAAATAGCAAACAATAAAGATACAACTCACATCCAACATGGTGATCATTGACCTACATGCCTCCAGAGAGAATGTCTGCTTGCTCAAATCTACAAACATGAAAAAGATAGTGACAATAAACTTAACTGTCCTACAATCAATAATTTCAACATAAATAATGTCCAATAGATGTTTCAGTGATAAAATACAACTCGCGATCTATAGCATGATATATAAGTTATAAAGTTTCCATTGTTGAGTGATTTTTTTTAAATTAAAAAACTCATGCACCTAACCACAGGCCTTATAAAAATACACTTAGTAAAGCAAGTTGTACAAACATAATACAATGTTATAGATAATGAGTTAAGCTTTGTAAACTGGCTAATACACAAATAAGAACAACTTACTTGAAGCCAGCACAAGTGTTAGCATATCCTGTAGCTCATTGACATCAATTTTACCATCAGCACCAGCAAACCTATCAAACAGTGTTTGGATTTGCTTTGAAGGAGCACCACGAGTTGCAGATCCACCTTCAGCTTCCACCTTCTTACTGCAACAAAGATAATACACCAACTGTGAATATCGTAGAAAAGCAATTGGAAATTATGAATATTAGCTGCACTATGCGCTCTTTGATGTATGACAAACCTCAAGCACTCAAATAAACAACATAAGGGTGGTTTGGGGAATAGGAAAGATGCATTGGGTAAAAACATGGTGCTGGCAGTCACATTAGATTTTTGTGTCTCAGGCTTGCATGCTGTGCCTAGTTAGTTTAAAACATACCTTGACTTTTCAGTAAATATTCTCAGCAAAAATTCTCCTTCATCACCCGGCTTAAAAGCACAAGGAATAAGAATGTAGGTTCCAGGATCCAAAGTAAATCTGGCCATCACTTCCCTGGCATTGGTGAAAGAGCCAGAGACGCCATCACTTTTATGATAGTCAACATATTTCTTATCCAGTACATCAAGATCACTTGGTTTCTAAAACAAACAATCATATACACTTCATGATTCATGCCACACACACACTATATATATATATATAATAATTTATGATACATTGTTGTTGTTGTTTTCCTTGAGTATTTCCGCATCACGTGAGTGTTCAATATTTTTTCATATTGAACGATGCATATGAAACACTCCAATGCACCCGTGCGCAGTTCTGAACAACTGACGTCAGATGTAAGGGGAGTGAGTTACCTCCGACGACAAGGATTTCTTCTTTATGTCTTTTAAGAAGATAAGTGGAGAAAAGTACGAGCTGGTAGCTCATCTTCTCTAGCAAGAAGATCAGTGGAGAAGAGTACGAGCCTGGTAGCTCATCTTCTCTAGCAAGAAGATCAGTGGAGAAGAGTACGAGCCTGGTAGCTCATCTTCTCTAGCAAGAAGATCAGTGGAGAAGAGTACGAGCCTGGTAGCTCATCTTCTCTAGCAAGATCAGTGGAGAAGAGTACGATCCTGGTAGCTCATCTTCTCTAGCAAGATCAGTGGAGAAGAGTACGAGCCTGGTAGCTCATCTTCTCTAGCAAGAAGATCAGTGGAGAAGAGTACGAGCCTGGTAGCTCATCTTCTCTAGCAAGAAGATCAGTGGAGAAGAGTACGAGCCTGGTAGCTCATCTTCTCTAGCAAGATCGTGGAGAAGAGTACGAGCTGGTAGCTCATCTTCTCTAGCAAGATCAGTGGAGAAGAGTACGAGCCTGGTAGCTCATCTTCTCTAGCAAGATCAGTGGAGAAGAGTACGAGCCTGGTAGCTCATCTTCTCTAGCAAGATCAGTGGAGAAGAGTACGAGCCTGGTAGCTCATCTTCTCTAGCAAGAAGATCAGTGGAGAAGAGTACGAGCCTGGTAGCTCATCTTCTCTAGCAAGAAGATCAGTGGAGAAGAGTACGAGCCTGGTAGCTCATCTTTTCTAGCAAGAAGATCAGTGGAGAAGAGTACGAGCCTGGTAGCTCATCTTCTCTAGCAAGAAGATCAGTGGAGAAGAGTACGAGCCTGGTAGCTCATCTTCTCTAGCAAGATCAGTGGAGAAGAGTACGAGCTGGTAGCTCATCTTCTCTAGCAAGATCAGTGGAGAAGAGTACGAGCCTGGTAGCTCATCTTCTCTAGCAAGAAGATCAGTGGAGAAGAGTACGAGCCTGGTAGCTCATCTTCTCTAGCAAGAAGATCAGTGGAGAAGAGTACGAGCCTGGTAGCTCATCTTCTCTAGCAAGAAGATCAGTGGAGAAGAGTACGAGCCTGGTAGCTCATCTTCTCTAGCAAGAAGATCAGTGGAGAAGAGTACGAGCCTGGTAGCTCATCTTCTCTAGCAAGAAGCTTTGATAGGACATGTGTGATTCAGGAAAGAGTATAGCAGTGCTGTTTTGAAGAAAAAAAATCGAATGTATAATAAACCATTTATTACACTCGTCGTACAGTATAGTAATGACATTTCTCTCTCACGCTTGTATTTCAGTCACTTTTGGCTCGTAAAAATACTTACGCATTCTTGTGAAATGTACCTTCGTATTGTTCGCTGACTTGTGCAATATATTGTATAAATATGTATATTCATTTTTCCACTTCAATCAGTGACTAACAAAGATCCAGCTCAAGTTCCAACAGATATAACAATGTACATGTATGTGAAAATATAATTTTGAAAATGGTGGTTCAAATACAACTTACTGTATAACACAATATATAATACATGACAAACAAATACAATGAAAAGCACCACTGGTGCAAACCCTCAATGCCTTATGACAGGTGCAATGCTACCAAATGTGCTCTACCATGTCAAGTATAGTGACAAAGCTACCATTAGTTAGTTGCGAGACAAAACACACCTGACCAGTATGTTGCATTACTGCTGCTTGTACCAGCTCTCCAAATAAACAGAGATCAGTACTGAACTTTAGGTGGCCTCAGGAAAACTTTTCACTAAGTAAAAATTAATCCTGATCACTTGCCTATTGTATATTATAATTAACAGCTTTCCAGTAGTGGATCTAGTGGATTTCAACAAATTTTTTTTTTTGAGTCGCACTATCAATGCCAACCCAATATATTAACCGTGCTACAAGGTATATAACTACTGTATTTTCTCTAATAGGCTGTGCGCGCTGTATTATTTTTAAGCTGTCAAACTCTATACAGTTTATTCGAGAATGTGTTTTTAACCGTCCACTGAAGTTTGAGCTACCAAATAATGAATTTTGCGTGGTGTGCAAATTGGTGTTAGCAGTTAAACACAAAGGTCTTATAGTAGCTAGCATAGCTAAAGAACTAAATATTTAGTTGCTCATCATATATAGCACATTCACTCTCTTTTACTAGTCAATTCAAGGTCAGGAAAGGTGACACTGTACTTCCACCATCTTAACCATGTGGCACAGTAAGACTCAGTATAATAGGAGATTGATAAGATTTGTATTTATTTTTTGTGGGTTCATTTCACGTATGGTTTCAACTGGAATTACTACAGTAGTACTAACAACTCCAGCTTGTCACTTCTTAATGTCATCAATTAACTACAACTGGATCACAAAAGAGTGATGTATTTAGGGGTGTGGCAATTAAAAAAATCTGACCTGAGCAGTAAGAACTAATAGCGAATTTGATAATCCTTTTAGCAAGAAAAGTCCAGCAGATTAATTAGAATATTACCCAATATGGGCCATCCCTTTGTATCACTGTCATACAGACTTGAACTCAATCCACTAATTAAATAGCTGTATGATGTAAAACACACACACACACACATAACATATATATTTTTAAATTACATAAAAGAAGATAAAGTTGTCATAGATGACTATGATATAGTCATGAGACAGTCCAAGTAAACTTGTATAACTACACAATAAAATGTTTTTAGATTAGAAAAGCACTCTCACTGCTGTACATTTTCGTAGGGTTTCATTGAAGTTGTACTAGTAGTTTAGTTGTCAAACTTACTTATGACTAGCTGGATAATGACAAATTTAAAGTTAATAAATTTATACAAGCAGTCAGGCTACGATGATGGCCTAATATGACAGTACAGATATGTATATAAGAGCTTAATGGCGGCCGGGCGGTCAATTGTTGAGGTAGTAGACCTGGATTAACAGCAACCTCAGCATTTTACATGATGAATAAAGTAAACCAGAAGGTACAGAAGATATTTATGCCTACAGAATCAATTCAACAACAAAGAGAGAGTTGCTCTATGAAGTAATCTAAGCGTTTGACTACAGCTCTAGACAAAGTGAAGATTTGCATGAGGATGACTAAGATATACTGGACTCAGAATTACGTAGCTACAGACAGTCTAGTATCAGATATGGAAAGGTGTAAAAAATTTTTTTTATTTCCCTGACAATTCAGCAGTCAAAGAGTTAATAAATAACTAAATCAGTGTATTTGGAGGTAAATGTTTGATTTCCTTGGATACTTGGTGCCTCCATAGATTGTGCCTTTGATTAGATCACATACACTTCCAGTCCTGGTGCAGTATAAGAGTAAGTTTCCAAGAGTTCCATGTAACAAAATCTTATTTTAAATCTAGTTAAAGGCTAACTTCGCCATAAAATAATAAAATGTGACCGGTTCTGGGAAAATCGGCTTAAACGCTGCATCTAAGGTTTTCTATTTTTTCTACCAATAGGTTGCATGGGACCTTGGGATGCTGTCCTCCAAATTTGGAAGCTGTAGTACAAACCTTCTTCGCCCTGCAACATTTCAGTATTTTTGTTAAATTTATTATATTGCTGATTTCGAAAAAATGCAGCGTAAAGGAGTTGCTAAAGCCATGTATACTATTACCATGTGTCTCCGCAACACTATGAACTAAACTGGTTGCAGACAGATTGAAAGAAGTCAAACAGGCTTAGTGTAGGCTTCTTTGAGAAACTATGATGGCAAGAATTGCATTATTACGCAGATTATGTAGAAAAGTGAATTTGATAGCTACAGTTTTCCCCCCCGCTGTTAACAAAAAGCCCGCCAAAAGATTTCTTAGCAACGCTCTGTACACGAGTCTAAACTGGCTAGTGTTTCTAGCCTCATAGTGTGAGTTCTAGAGCTCGCCAGAGCTTACAACTGCGCCATAAGCTTAGAGCTAACCGATGATTATCCATTTCTGCCACAATTTTTTTTGAAAAAATCGACCCGTAAGGCTTAACCCGTGGATACTGAAAAAAAATTGTTTGCCGTGTTTAGGCTGATTTCCCCAAAACTGGTCACAAATAGCAAACTGAATACAAAAGAGCTCAAATAGTCTGCATGCAAGTAGTTAATCTGTCATATTAGTGCAGTACAAGTACAGTCTAGAAGGAATACGGCATTTAAACCTACAGCTGTACAAAAAAAATGCTCACAGTACCAGTGGAAAAGTTAGTGTGGAGTGAATTACTTGTTCATTACAGACAAAGGTGCAGAGCCTTGTCACTAAGGGACTTTAGTCATCATTATTATGGCCTCTGCTGACACACCTTTACCTGACACACCTATACCTGACACATAATTGACGCTCGTGTTGCCAAGTCAAACACCAAACATAGTAATTAAAAGCAGTTACTTAGTGGGTGCTTATACTCAACCAGTGAAGCAGGCAGTGTGGGATTATGCAATGGACTACGCTAACATAGTACAATGCATACCTTGTATATAGAAAAGCCAATGCAAAGATCTTGGACTCCCAGAGTTTTCTGCTTCCTGCGATTCTTTTGCATGAGCGCCACAAGGCAGGAGCACTTGCCATCCCCATCATCATCCTCATCAAGGGTGATTACGTATTGAGGATTGCTAACAAATGTGGGAAAGTTCCTGCAGCCACCAGCCTTACCACCTTCCCAGCTACCATTCTTCACAACTATATTCCAATTCTTAACTGCAATTTAATAACAATACACAGTGACGACGACAACAATAATAATGCTATGATAGTAAGAATATTTTTTTAGTATTCATCATGCTTACTAGACCATATGTAACTGGCTCCCAGAAAATTGACCATTTGCTAAAAAATTTGGAAAGGCATTTTTTTTTAGTTTCAACAAGTTATAAATTTATCCGAGTAAAATGAGGCAATGCTTCTCCGCGGCTATACAAAGCAAAAGCATCACCCACATCAGTATTCTTCATTCATTTAATGAGAAAAATCAATTTTTAATGCTACATTTAAAGTCCATATTTTCTGTGTCACAGTTACGCTCACTTTTTCACGGGAAGGTAATATCAAGGACAGCCATTTTGTTTACTAACTGGACGCACAACAAAAACTTCCGGCCACCTAGTTCACTGTCGTTGTTGAGCATATTACTTTTAGCAGCCAGCAGGTTTATATATTCCCAGCAATTCTCATAGCCTGAATAACCGTGTCCGCTTTTTCGTGGGAGTTGTCAAGGTGATTTCATAATGTTCGAAGTCCGTTCTCGACCAACTAAGAAAAAAAGAAGTAAGTTTTAATAAGAAAACGCAGTCTACTGATGCTGAAAATTTGAACAGGAGTAGAAAAATACTAGTATTTATTCATAGTAAAATTAAAATAAAAAATCAAGAAAAAACATTTTTTTGCATTTTATGGCCTCAATGCATTTCAATAATTTCTAGCAAATGATTGGTTTTCTGGGAGCGGGTCACATATAATGTTTCAAGTGTTTATAATCATACTAGAAAGCTTTCATTAACATCATGAACATTTTAAACCCTTTCACCACCATACGGCAGTTTGAAGTAACACTTTTGGAAAATCATTGTATATTCTCATTTGTGTTGCCTCACTTGAATGCTATATAGCTTTCAGAAGTTAGTTCCATAGTTCATAAGTGAATTTCAAACATCCTTGAGACTGTATCTCAAAGACTACAGCAGCAAAAACCTTAAGGTAGCATTAGGGTCAGAGTTTTGGCTTACTTCAAAATGGCGACCGGGCTGTCTATAGTTGTGCTAGTAGACCTGGATTAACAATAACTTCAGCATTTTAGATGCTAATTCTAGTGGACAAGAAGGTGCAGGAGATATTTATGCCTACATCAGAAACCATTTAACAACAAAGAGTTAGTTGCTCTGTAAAGGAAACCAGGCATTTGGTTATAGCTCTAAAGACAAAACTTTTGTGAAGATTTGCATGAGGATGAAGTCGTTTTACTGGGCTCTGAATTAGCTACAGACAGTCTATGAAAATTGTATCTATTTGCAGTTCCTATAGAGAAATTTTGATGTTTAAGTTCATGTATCATTTTTGTAGCTACTATAACAACTAAGTAATTAATTATTTATAAAACTGGTGGTCAACAAGTTGCCACAGAAAAAGAAGATATATGTTTGAATAACAAATATCTAAATTAAGTAATAAATTAATACTGCTTCACATTTACCAATTAGTTGTGGTTACCTGCTGATAGGTGTCAGAGCTGCTGCAATGCCTTATCTCCAACACTTAGAATGGAAAGGTTTTTTTTTTTTTTGTATTAGATTGGGAAAGTGTAAAGGCTTATATAAAATTGGCTATTTTCCACGAACAGACAATAATCTGCTGAAAGGATTCCTCATTTTAAAATGTATTCCATAAGCTGATTGTTACCCTCATTGAGTCACATGTATAACTTGTCACATAACACATTGATAAACCAGACAAAAAAAAAACAAAAAAACAAAACAAACCCAAGCGAACTTTCAAAAATTTTGAAGGGCATTTAAACATGCCTTTGATTGTGAGAATGATTGGTAAGTGTCAAAATTGAACTATCAATGGAAACAACAACAAAAAAGCAAACTCTAATCTTGGGTTTGTAATGACATCATATTGAGCTCCACACTCACCACTATCATCTTCATACAACTTGTCCATTGAAACACTGCAGATCTCCATATCAGTAAAGTGTTTCGTCATATCATCATATGACATCCAAAACTCTCCATCATCCTTGGTTTCAGGATTCAGTTCCTTTCGTCTTGAGCTTGATATCAGCTTCCACTTAGACGAACTATACATTCATGATAAACAATTTCAATAGTAAAGTATATTTTTTGGCAAGTCCTTATGAATATCAGAGAGTGGATTGTGTTTCCAGCTGGAAATAGCTATTCATGCATAACCAAGCCCATTGGCTTTCCCTTTTGTCAGCACATGCACTCTCTGTTCCTATCCTCAGTGGCGGCGGAACTGGCCCGGCAGACCCGGACCAATATTTTTCATAAGTGCCTGACCAATTTTTTCATAACTGCTTTTTCATAACTGCGCGACTATTTCAGTCTCGCCAGCGAGACTATTTACTTTACCGCTCTAAGTCGGCTCTTGTAGCGCTTTATATTTCATGTGCATGCGCAGTGATATTTATAGAATAGAACTAACTGGGTACAAAACTATATAACGATACTTACCAGTTGAATTCGACCTGAACTGGTATGGCATCCTGTGGCGACTCCAGCGGTAGCGTAACTGGAGCAGTACTGTCCAGAGAAGTCAGTTAAGTTGCAAACATGAATTTATTAGTGGAAGTGAGCGCAGGAAGAATTTTTGGATCATTTTAACTTGAGCTAATCATTAATTTTCTTTTATTATTTCAAATTCAAATTTTAATAACATTGTTCCTTTAATACAAAATGAGCTATGAAAATAGAAGGTATGAATTTGCCTGACCAATGAAAAAATGCTTCCGCCACCACTGATCCTCCCCACCTGGACCCAGCGAGGTATGCACAGGTGCAGACCCAGAGCAACATTAGAGTGGTCAGCCATGGCCGTGTACTATGATTTTCATGTCCATGCTGCCACAGCACCACCACTATTGATATATTCTCATAAACTACATTGTTCAAATAGGTGCCCTTTGCTTGAAAATATTACACTATTTGGCAACTGAATACACCAATTTTATAAATCTTCTGTGATAGAAGAATGTAATATTAACTTTTCTGAGGCCAAAATTGTACAAAAATGTAGGAAGGCATAAAAAAATTAAGTCATAATTACAAGAAATGATTGCTATTCTTAACAGTTTTATATTAAAGTCCGCATTAACCAAGGTTTGACAATAGCTGCTAAAATGTGGTCCTTTTTATGTTTAACATCTAGCTCGTAGTTAATTGTAAACTGTATTCTGAAGCTACTGAACACACATTGAGTACCTTCCCCCGACGCTTACATTAACGCATCTTATGGTACTTTCATTAGAACACAGTATATAAGAAAAAATACAAAAAAAAATGAACGTACGTATCACACCAGTCTCCATTCCATTCCTTTTGGCCCCAAGGATTGCGTATCCTTACTAGTCCCACGTCTGCATTTTTTATCTGGACCGTTTCTACACCAGTGATAGAATAGGCATGCCCCTTCACAAGGCCAGTACTCAGTTTTGCTTCAATGTCAGTTCGTGAAGTAACACTACAAAAGAAAAATGATGATGTACATGAGATGTAAAATAAAAACAAACTCACCGAATGGAGCAGCTCATGAATGAATGGCTTTTATTGTAAACCTGCATTCTTTTAAGGAGACCATCTGTTTTGTCCTTTTTGGTCAAATCAACTGTCTCCACCAATCCTCCAGTAAAGTCAACCATTGCTTCTGAGGTCTTGCCTCCCTTCAAAGCTTCGTAGCTGCCATAAAGTCTAAATTTAAAAAAAGATACAGTATTGCTATGAAGTGAGTATGTATGTGTGTTACATACATGTATATCAAGAATTCACTTTTCTAAACCTCATATTAAAAAAAATTCACTTTCCTGCAACAATCAATTAATAATTTCATATTCAGAACATAGCTGTTGTAGCTTTTATTATTATGATAGAGGGACTTATGTAATGAGGCTGTGGCATCCCAAGGGCACTACCAAGAGGCCTTAGGAGGGCCTAAATAGTGTAGTACCTGATAGTTGAAATGCCTAACTGATTTAGAACATAGAAACTGCTAACCGTTTCTAAGCCCTGAGCGGTAGGCCACTACATACGCATAGTGGCTCTTTTCAGAGGCCCTACCAGAATCAGAGCCCTGCAACTCAATTGAAAACGGTAGTTCCCTCTACAGCAGGCATAACTATAGTTTAAGTATTATTATAAGACCCTCATGTGAAGTTTGGAAATGGCAACATCAAGCAAAGTACTTGCTGGTTCTTTATATTTTTGCACCTCAAAGGAATAGCTAAGGCATTTCATTCATTGTTATTTTCTTCTACCACTTGGTTTTGCTACATCAGCTCACTTATTTTACTTACTCATATGTATACACACATCACGGTTATCATTGTTACTGATGACTCTTTACCAACCTGGCTCAGCTTAACCTCATATTACTGATGAAGCTTTACCAACCTGGCTCAGCCAATGAATTATTCATAAATACACATTGTCGTCGTCACTGACAGGCAAGTGTTGTTGTTTTTTATCACATAATGATTTCTGCAAAAATGAATGGGTAAATGAAATAATGCTTTCTTTGTGGCCCTTACATGCAAGGAGTGAGAATTCCAGGGGGAAAAAACAAACAACAACAAAAAAAACTCCAGTTTAGTTTCACAGGCAACTTTTCACATCCAGACAACACAATCTTCTTGACCCCAGCAAGGAGTGACCATTCATACTTGGAATATTTGCAAACCCACAAGCAACAGACTTGTGAATTACACCAGCCGATTACTCTCCAAAACATTTGTTATAGATTATGGCAATAGCTGGTTGCTCGGGAGATGGCTCTCCACTTAGCCAGTAGCAGAACTCAACGGAAATGCACCAGGTAACTGTTACACCTTGTAAAGCCATTCAAATATTTCTCATTGAAAGGGTGTTGCCTTGGAGACAGAGTCCGCTTCACAAGAAGTGAAGCCAGGTGAATAAGTCTGAAGCACCCACACCAGTGCTATAAAACAATTTATTACCATTTTACAGTAGACTAATCACAGGACTTAAAAGATATCACAATTTTTCAATTCAGTAATAGACTCTTACACTAAACTAACATCTAAATTCAATTTTCCTGGTGTGTAAATAAGCAAGTAATTCAGTTTAAAACTTGACTGCTACTAAGAAAGTGAGTACAAGAGGATTTAGGCACTTGAGCTGACATTTGACAATCTGCTATTATTATAAAATGAAACCCTTTTAAGCAATTCAAAGCAGCATTCACTCCCAGACACATATGTGGTTTCAAGAAATGACAGTGTATAGTCTATTGTATAAATACTAACATTGTCACTTCAACCGACAAGACAGAATTATAAACATCTCCTAATATACTCATGAGATGAGTTACTTGGATATGAAAAAATGGCAATAGCTATTGCTTGGATGAGTTCCAAGAATTTGATTAATATTACTAGCTCAAACAGAATAGGGCCTATTGAACCCAAGCATTTTGATATGGATGCCTTAAATGATTACTGAGCATGATAGTCAAACTATTGTTACCGATTTTTTTAAAAATCATTTATGCTTCATGTGGTACAATCACATCATACAACCTGTATTAACACTGTAGGGTGAAGAGAAATAAGCTCCAAAATATATAAAAGTGTGCTACTTTTCAAACAGGAAAAACACACACACACATACTTACTTGGCATAAGCTTTCTCGAGCAGTGCACTCCAAAACTCATTGTCATCTTCGGAATGAATGAATATTAATTTACCATTGTGTGTTGGAAGTCTGTCATCTATAACAATATCAACCCACTCTCCAAAGTGCCAAAAATGGAAGTGAAAAGCACCACAATATGTTTGCTTTTCAAAATTTTGATCATCAGGGATAACCTGCAACCAGAATATCCAGGCTAATAGCTGTCACTTCTTTCCTTTTAACTCACAGATTGTAACATCCTTCTATCCATGGTAAGATTAGCCATGGCAGCAACAAGCCAACAGTCTCCAAGCATCCCTTGAGATACATCAAATCGACTAGCTCCATCAGAGTAAAGTCCTGGCTTGCTAACAATATCCTGTACCACAATAACTTAATGGTTACACTAACACTCTGATAAAACATTCCAACCTTTGGTCTCAGCCATTTTGGAGTAAAGGGTAGTTTCTCAGATACAAACAGAGAAGAACCATCAGCTGGAAAGTATGGATCTTCAAACAGAATACCCTTAGACCGACAATTCATCTGTATCTTCTTGAAGTCCTGAACAGGCAGCCTTATGCCCAGTTGCCTACTGGGGCTTTCCTACAATGTATCAGGTAAAATATTAAGTAACAACGATCAGAGATAACCTGATTGCTTACCTTGGCACCCTTCTCGGATACATTTACTCTCAGCTGTACACCCGCAGACATCGCCGTCAGAGACCGCCTCACCCAACACTCACTACTGATGCTCACTCCACAGGAGAAATATTCGGTTGGGGAGTTGCGGCCAAGATTTATAATTATGGAGCGCGCAGGAATTGAAATGCGCAGTTAGTTTCGCACCTAGAAAATAGGGCCCGGAAATTAACTATAACTTCCTCCTAAACAAATTACACCCTGTGGCCACGCCTCAACGGAAATTATACCACGCCTGCATCTCGTACCTCGGCTCGGTTTGTCTTGTAAAACTTCTTGTCTCTTGATATTTTGAGGGCAAAGTTTTTTTTAATCGGGACGTTGGCGTAGGGAGAAACCTGAGGGATGGCTTTAGCGATGACTGACAGGTTAGGTGCCCTTCATGGGGGTCAGGTGAGTTAAGTTCCAGCTGACAGGTTGTGCTGCTTCAAGCAAGTATTTCAGATATGTATTATAACAACTGTGAAGTTGACATTTTGAACAGTAGAATTTACTTTATTGTAATAAATATTAACCAGTAATTATTAACTTGTCAGTGACTCCTGAATGTTTATTTTTTTAATTATCTGTCTATAGTGTGGGGAGGTATAGCCAGTGAGGGAGCTATGAATTATTCTTGTCTAAAGGTGCATACTAATTATAATGTACCTGTCATTCTATTTTAGGGTCGCAGCACTGCAGACTATATGGTTATGGAAGAGGAAGAAGAATCCGATGTAGATAAAGCTCTGTTAACGGTTAGCAGTTGTACTCTTTTGTCCTGGCATAAGCATCAGTATTGAATTTTTGTAGGCAGACGAGCTGACAAAGCTTATCTCGAAGATACGCAAGACAGTTCAGCATATAAAGGAAAACAACAATGCTATGCTGACGGCATACAACAATCAAGGTCAGTATGTGTAAGGACACATGCTGCATTCCATCTTTACTGTTGGTGGGCATGTACTATAGGTGCCAAAGAAAGGAATGATAGTTTAAATCAAGAAATAAAAAATCTCACTAGAAAGATTCATGCACAGTTCAAGAGTAAGTTCATCTTAATATTATTAAATTATATGGCGTAAAATTAATTGCCGAACTACAAGGAGTCTGAATCACTGCGTACTAGATTTAATATAAGTATTTATATAATTATGTATTAATTAGGGATGAAAGCTGATATTGAATCAGAAGAGCGAGGGTCACAGAGAAACAGTGCTGATTTGCGAATAAAGAAAGCACAGGTAGGCATCTTAAGGTAAACACTTATAGTATGATGGTAGTATTGGGCCAGTGCATACTTTTGGAATGCTGTCTGGTAATTAGTTGGCTTTGGTAAAATGTCATTTGTGTATGAATATCTGGAAGTAAGCCAAATCTCGGACTTCCTCTGCTCCCTTTGTCGTATGTTGTGGTATTAGCAGTGAAAGAATTTCCTAATATGGTGTGAGGTGTAATAAATGTATGTGAGCCATAAGGTATGGTCCATGTGTTGCAAATGGTGGGGGAGGGACATGTTTGTTCAGGAGATTGAGCTGCATTCTCTAGTACATAGGTGTCAGTGCCATGTGTTTACCAGGAGGTATTTTCTCAGTGTTACTGTGAGATGTTTTGTGAGGTGTTTTCCAAGAAATCGCAGATTGTTACCTGGCATATTTATGTAGAATATGTGTAATTTCAATACACAAACTCTGAAGGGAATGGTGTTGTTTATTGTAGTTCAACACCCTGAGCCGACTATTAAACGAAGCTATGGAAGATTATCACAGTGAGCAAGAGAGCTACAGAGACAAGAGCAAAGATCGTATACAGAAGCAGCTACAGTATGGTAGGGAAAAGGGTCTGAAATGGATATGATGTGTTTCATATATATTGTCATGGTGTTTAGCTGGGCGCAGAGTAACCGAGGATGAATTGGAGACAATGCTGGAAAGTGATGATACCAACATCTTCACACATGATGTATGTCCAGAAAATAATTAATTTGCAAATATGTTTGTGATTCTGTATATGTACCTTTTTGTAGATATTGTTAGTGACAGCGCAGAAGAAAGCTGCTCTGGGAGAATGTGAAGCTCGGCATCAAGAGTTACTAAAACTAGAAGAGAACATCAAGGTTAGGGTGGTGACTGAATAGGACTGACATCTTGTTTATTGCTTGCCGGTCTTTTGGCTGGCCATGCCTCTGAAGTATGTGCAAGCTACATACTTTCACAGGCAGTGACAGTTTACCTAACAAGGTGACAAGAGCTGTTAATTTAGTGCCAGCTCAGTTTACTTAGCATTCAGGGCGTGACACTGCTGGGTTGACCTTGCGCAAGGTCTTGAGTGTGGGAGTTATTCATAGAGCTTTGAGTAGTTGTGGTCAGTGGAGCTGTGTGTACATGTATGTGTGTGTGGGAGTATGTGTATTAGTGTATATATTTGTGTAAACATTACATTTAGAGTAGATTTGTTTACTTCTGCAGTCATGGCAAACACTTCATGCTTTGTAGTTTGTTAATGTGCCTGACCGCGGTCCAGACTCTCCTGCTTTGCCCTAAGCTTTGCTTCCAACGAACGCTCTAAAAGGAATATTGATGCTATTTATATTTGTTTTTAAAAGCATTTGACAAAACAAAGAGCCTTTTTCTTAGTCAGACTAATGTTAGTAGCATTAAGTGGTGGTCAGCTATGTTCTGACTGTGAACTATGTATTTTGAGCATAAAGACATTCATTGCCATTTCATGGTGATATAGCCAAATATACATACTTGGTGGGACATATTTACGTCCATTTTTATGTCATTGTCACTAGTGCAGAAGGGTCAAATAATGTTTGAGTTAACAATTCTTGCCATCCCTTTTTCAATGGGAGAGTTAGTGTCCTATTGTGATAATGTTCTATTTAAAGCTGCCATACTACTTCAAACCTTTCAACATTCCAATGCTTGTCACATAATGACTACCTTCTTTAGACAGAAAAACAATGATAGGACAGCTATGACTATTATGAGAGCTTTCAGATTCTGTCATATACTACATTCATAAAAACTTAGACTGAGGTTTATAGAATCATTTGTTCAACTTGTTAAACCTATCTGCTTTCCCCCTTGAATTGCTCTGTTGGAGTGCTTTAATCAGCCAATCTCAATCTTAACAATTTTCTTAGCAACAAATTCTTGTAATCATAGACTTCCACACCCACATGTTTGGAGTCTGTGTGGGTCACCCTAGGAGAGCTACATGTATATTTATGGGGCTTGCCAGACCGTGACATAATACTTGACAGTGTATGACCTCACTCAGTTAATTGACTCTACTACGCCCATCTAGAGTTACTGCTGCAGGGTGGGGACTGTGTACTTTAGGTGTTCTCTGAGCTGTGTAGCAAAGAGTTTACTTTTCTCTTATTGTGATTGTTTGTGCATGCATCAGAATACTCACTTTGAGCTAGTAATTATTAACCTGCTACAAAATTAGTGGCAAGTTAGACTTTGTGTGCTTGTTCCAGCATTCACGAACTTCAACTATTAGTCTTATAGAAGTTTTCTACAATGGTCACCGCGATAATTTGATATGTCTACTCTTTTACTCAGAAGTGAAATCATAGAAGCTTAGCTTGATGGATTCACTATAAAAGTAATTGCTTATTGAGTATCAAATATCATAAGAGCTTCTTATCTATGACTGTGAACACCTTGTGCTTGTGCCAGCTTGTACCAGTGACAGGTTGCTAGGTTACTGCTCTTGAGCTTGTGCCAGCTTGTACCATGAATGACAGGTTGCTAGGTTACTGCTCATGTCTGGCTTGTTATTTCACTACTCAATTTATTAATTCTTCCACTTACGATAGTCATTTTTCAAGTATTGATTGGTTGCTAGAGAATCTTGATCACTCTTAGGCGAGTTTAGTTGGTGGCTACTAAAAATATAAACTATAATACTTAAACACTAGTGGCCATCACAGTAAGGATGATCATACTTTGGGTGAAGCGGAATATTTCACATCATAAGTCACTTAGCGATCTCAGAGACCAGTATACACACTGTCTTTTTCATATCTTCCCGTCAAAACACGTTTACAAAGGCGTGTATAGTTAATGCTTGTGAATCCTCTATTGAACTCTTCCTCTTGCTTTCTTTTATTAACCCTCAGCGCGCATGCGCGAGAGGGTTACAGTGGTCATCCTGTCTGTGTGTCATTTAGTCATTCATTCATTCATTCATTCATTCAGCAAAGGATATCGATGACTGCTGCCTCCCTGGCTCTGAAACAAGGTAGAGGTAGAGAACTCCACTAAGTAAGTCCCTTTAATATTCCAGAATATTCGTATTCGACCTAGTTCTCTCAAAAAAGGTGGTCGAATTCTAGACGTGCGATCGCTAGTTGTTACCGGTAACTCCCCTTTACCGCACGTTATAATCACGTGAGCTGAAATTACAGCTAGAGAGTGGCCGGCCGGCTTGTACTGCCGTTGCAACCGCGGAGCTGATCTGTTTTAACCTAGAGGCGTTCCCTTCACTCTGTTGTTTGCTTTGTATCGTCGTAAGTAGCAACTGTCTGTGTGAAAATGCTAAAGGTTTGAAATGATTTTTAACATACGTTCACTTCTACTGCTGATCTCTGCAACAGAGAGGGGTTTTAATTGATTGAGGTTATCTGGTGGACCTACGCTGAGGGTTAGCACCTCCTGGTGCTTCATTTTGCTGTTGTAGTACAAAACGAATGGAAGACTCTTTGTAGTTTTTGTTTAAAAAAAGAAATTATTACTAAAGTTCACCCAAATAACCCCTTTGTATTCATAGTTCTTTGCAATATTGTGGATTTATGTATTGATAGGAATCTTTGAACAACTGATACAAAGGTAAATCCCACATATTGGGATGGGTTAACGATGCATTGTCAGTTAAAAAGCTTCAATATCATGAAAGGGTGAGCCAATGAAGTCGGGCTTTGCCATTATGTATATGGGTGAGTCCTTTAATTCTATCTCAAAATTAACCTATAGGAGCCTAAACACAATGCATTGTGTAACAACATCTGGGCACAGCGGCATAGCTCTCTGAATATGTTTGGAGACTATTGGGTGGGTTGGTGTGTGTGTGTGTGCGTGTGCGTGTGTGTGTGAATGGGTGTGGGAGGAATGGGGAGGAAAAAATGTTGCTAGTATGAATGAATCATATGTAATAGCAGTACTTAGGTACTTGTACTCCCCCTGCATTTTCCCTCATGCATATTAATTTATATATTTATTTATTTATTTGTTTATTTATTTTTTTATTTATTGTACAGTCAATAGTTTTCCTTGAGTATTTCTGCATCATGTGAGCGTTCACTATTTTCCCATTTTGAACTCTCCAACGTGCTTGGCGAGGACAACTGAATTTTTAGTAGTATGGCTTCTGAACATTTACTGTTTTGGAAAAATATCCAATGTATAATAAAACATTTAATACACTAGTCGTGACATTTCACTCTCGCGCTTGTATTTTCACTTGCCCTCGGCTTGTGGAAATACTCACATGCTCATGAAATATCTCCCCTAATAGTACGGCGCGTAAGTTGCCCATTTAAAAATGTATGGGAAAAATCGCTGTTCAATTGAAATCGCACGGGGAAAGTGAAATAGTGTGTGACTAATTGAAATACCTCAGTAACTAAGTGGAAACTAAATGAAATACCTTGGTAACTAAGTGGAAACTAAATGAAATACCTTGGTAACTAAGTGCAAACTAAGTGAAATACCTCACTAAGTGAAATAGTACGGGTAAGTGCGCACGCGTGCAGTGTTAACCTTGGAAACGTACAGCTCGAGTAGTTTTTAGTTGGAGACGATGTCATTCTTTACCACAGAAGCTCTACCCGTATTAGATGGAATGTTTTTCAACGGATCAGGAGGAGCCGCACGTTGAAAACGAATTTCCAGCGAAAGCTAATCCTGAATAAGGAGATAGTGAGTGAACGATATAATATAGCTACAATTGCAAATGACTTTTTAAAAAGCTGGCCTACTATTAGCGAGTGATAGCACGGGTAACCTGTGCTATTAGGGATCAATAGCACTCGTAAAGCAATTGAAATAGCACTCGGCTTTGCCTCGTGCTATTTCAATCCCGTTACCCGTGCTATTACTCATACATATAGCATGCTGACTCTTGCAATATTATTAATATACACACACACATGTGTGCACATATATTATACATATGATGTGATTTCATCAATATGATTTCTTTGTAGGAGTTGCATGACATGTTCTATGATATGGCTCTTATAGTGGAGGAACAGGTGAGTGCAGTACAGCAATTGAAGGTTTGGGCAGAGAATGAAAATGTTGGGCTGAGTGTTGAAATATATAAATATTTTAGCATGCTGTCTATTATTCTAACTTGTTTGTTTATTTCAAACAAGTGGAGCTACTGCAGTGCATCATTTTTGTTTATTTCATTTATTTATTTGTTTGTTCATTTATTTATTGTTTACTTATTTGTTTATTGTTTAGTTTTTTCTATGATCTTCAGTGTATTTACTTTTTTGCATTTGTAGTGACTTTCAAGTTCTGTCCTATCTAGGTAAATGTCCAAAATTACAGATGTTAAAATCAAACAAAACTTGCTAGAAAATAATTGATGATGTATTACATAGTGGTAGGACCAGAGTAGTATGTGCAGTCTCCAAAATTGTGATATGATATTTGCTTTTCATTGCACGACTGCAATATTTCTCTTCTTTACAGTATAGCACGTAAATTGCCCATTCTAAATTATGGGGGGGGGGGGAATCGCTGTTCAATTGAAATCGCACGGGGAAAGTGAAATAGCACATAACTAAGTGAAATAGCACGGAAACTTGTCAAATACCACAGTAGCTAAGTGAAATAGTACAGGTAAGTGCGCATGCATACAGCTTTAGCCTTGGAAACGTACAGTTTGAGTAGCTTCTAGTTGGAGACAATTTCATTCTTTAATTTTCAACAGATTAGGAGGAGCCATTGGTTGAAAACCAAGTTCCAGAGAAAGTTAATCCTGGAACACTGAGATTGTGAGTGAATGATGCAGTGTGGCTACAGTGCAAATGAAGCTGGCCTACTATTAGTGAGTGATAGCACAAGTAACCTGTGCTATTAAAGATCAATAGCACTCATAAAGCTATTGAAATAGCACTTAGCTTCGCCTCGTGCTATTTCAATTGCGTTACTACGCTTAATTCCGGTTACCTGTACTATTAGTCATACTAATAGTACAACGCGTAAATTGCCCATTCAAAAAATGTATGGAGAAAATTGCCTTTCAATTTGAACACAGGGAGAGTGAAATAACTAATTGAAATACCACGGTAGCTAAGTGAAATAGTACAAGTAAGTGCGCATGCGCCCCAAACATACAGTTTGAGTAGTTTCTAGTTGGTGACTGTGTCATTCTCTAGCACCGAAGTTTTATTCTGTTGGATGTAATTTAGTTGGACAGATGTTGAACAGCTATAGGTTGAGAATGGAAAGCTGATCCTGAAACCAGAGATAGTGAATGAAAAATACTGTGTAAATACAGTATAAATAATAATTAGTGATGTGCTTGAGCACAAATGGCGAGCGAGCCTAAAGACTACACTATTTTTATATGATTGATTTTGACTTCTAACAGTTTGAAATTATATTTTATCCCCCCCCCCCCCATGCTTGTGCTATTATAATGTGGCATATAGACATCCATGTACTGATCAGCACTTTTTTAGAGAGCTTTTTTTTTTCTGGGATATGAGTGCTTGAAATATAATTTAAAAAGTCACTGTCCATTCTTAGACTACTATTTACAGGTATGGTTCCTGGAACTGTTTATTAATCATGGTAACTTAGTAACATAGCACTATCCCTTTGTGTGATAGGTCATCATACATTGTTTTCTATTGTTGTGGATATAGCTTTTTAGAGTTATTTTTTAATCAAAAGTATTTCAGAATCCATTGGCCACTTGTCTTTAGAGTGTCCATGACAGTGGCATTTAAAATATGTAAGGTTTTTTGACAGATGCCATAGCATCATCAACTGAAGCCACTTACGTACTTGATGCTGTGGCTTCTACTTGTGTGTACAGGCATACCTGAAAATTCAGTTTTTATTTTTTCTATGAAGACTAATGTAATTTTGGCAGTATTAGGTTTTTGATAAGCTTACAATAATGTTTTTTTTAAATGCTTAATTGGCTTATTTTTGTATTCTATAACCAGAGCTATATGGCAAGTAATCATGAATAATTCATGAGCAAATTAAGAGCATGCGTCCCACTTAGTTAAAAATTGTCTCATTCACATTACTCACTCAACTTCGTATATATAATCAAATTCTGTAATGTTGATCACGCGACCAAGAGATTCCAAGTGAAATGATATTATTGTTATTACATGTATCATTATTATTATTATCATTATTGTAGTGAACCAAGCACGCTTGTAAAATTGTAAGAATTTGTTATCTGTTAAACAACACGCACAATAGTGAATGAATGGATGATACATAGAGGAAGTCATGAAAAACCATGGTAATTGTGCATGCAATGAATATAGTTAGTTTTAACAAGTATGTTACGGTTAGTCAGTTGCCACACTCCCTCCTCTGAGATAGTGAAAGTTCTCGGGTTCTACTATAGTAGTCCGGTAGAGGGCAGTGAGGTGCAGATCTGCGAAGAACAGCTGGTGGGGATTGAATCCTTGGAGTTGGATCAGGTACGGGTGGTGTAGGAGGACATGATACAGCGGGTAAGTAAATATCATCAACCGATACTGGAGTGGCAGTTTCCTGTGGCTGTAAAGAAACTGTGGTGGAGAGTTGACAAATTACATCCACATGCCGGCGAGGACTTTTGACTTTAGTGACTTTACCGGGGATCCATGGATTATTGGAAGCAGAGAAGTCTTTAACATAGACAGGATCATCAACTTGGAAAGTACACAGAGGTTTGGCAGTGTCGTGTTGCTCCAGAACAGTGCTGGGCAATTGTACTTTCTGCCTACTCCTGTACAAGTCAGGAAAGTAACTCTCCAATGCCTGATGCATTCAGTTGTCTTCCGTCTCCTATCACTACTACACAGGATTGTATACCTGAAGATGTGGTAATGGTCATCAATAATCTGTCTTGTTTTAATGCTGCCAACATCAAGGAATGGACTTCCAAAGATTCTGTTCTTTCCTGCATTCTCAGATTTTTACCAACAGGATGGCCAGACCAGACTTTGGATAAAGATTTTCAGCCTTATAGTGTTCGGAAAAAAGAACTCGGTTGTATTGATGGCTGCATTCTTTGGGAATCCCGTATTATCGTTCCACCATGTGGTCAATAGTTCCTTCTTGAAGAGCTCCACGAGTCACGTCAAGAAATTGGCTAAAATGAAAGCCCTAGCAAGGTCATGATACATTTAATGGCCAGGCATGGACTCTCAAATAGAAGATCTTGTCAAGTCATGTCCAGTTTGTCAGGAATCATGCCCTTCACCAGCTCCGGCACCACTTCATTCCTAGGAATGGCCTTTTCAGCCTTGGTCTAGGATTCATCTCGATTTCACTGGTCCTTTTCTTGGACATCACTACCTTGTGGTTGTGGATGCCTACTCTAAGTGGATTGATGTGCACATTATAAATTCCATTACATCATCTAAGACAATTGAAAGACTACGAATCATCTTTGCTAATCCTGGGCTTCCACACAAAGTTGTGACAGATAATGGTCCGTCATTCACAAGTGAGGAGTTCAAATCATTCATATCCGTCAACCGCACACCTCACATCACTACTGCTCCTTACCATCCTTCCAGCAATGGACTTGCCAAACGTGCTATCCAAACTCTCAAGAATAGTCTGAAGCGCACCCAAGGAGCCTCGATCCAAGAGCATCTTTCCAAATTCCTGCTCAAGTACAGCATCATACCTCAAACCACGACTGGTGTAGCCCCTGCTCAACTTCTCATGGGCCGCAGACTTCAATCACACTTGGATCAATTGTTTCCTGACCTCACACAGTGTGTAGAGAAGCAGCAAGCTAGTCAAGCTGAGTGAGGCAATTTGAGGAATTTTGTTGTTCTCTCCGAAAAGCTATTTCAGCGTGTGATGGTCAGATTCAATAGTAAAGTGTCGTTCAATCAGATAACATTGAAATTATGTAATTATGGCTAATGCCTCCTTTTCTAAATGTAATTTTTTTGTTCAGCAGCAGATAAAGTGCAAGAAATGTAAGCCACTGGCTTCTCTTGATTCCCATCAACAATATGAGATAGGACAGCACCATTGTTATGATTGGACGCGTCACAGGCTAATATGAGCGGCTTCTGAGGGTCATAGTAGAGTAGAAGAGAATCAGGTTGTAGAGCTTCTTTAGCAACTTCTTGTTTATCAATACCCCAATGCCACTTCTGGTGCTTGTTCTAAAGAGAATAAAGCTAGGTGCGAGTGTGGAGGAAAGGTTTGGAAAAAATTTATTGTAAAATTAATGAGACTGAGGAAGGCAAGATGTGTATGGTTTACAGACTCAGGTGCGTCTTTGATAGCTTGAACTTTAGCTTCAATTGGGTGTAGACCATCTTTGTCAAGGACGTGACCTAAGTACACGACTTTTGAACGTAGCAAAAAAGGATTTCTGTCCATTGAGATGCAAACCTGCAGTTTTGAGTCTTTTAAGAACCTCAAGATTCTGTAAATGCTTCTGTAATGTAGCACGAGTAACCAAAATGTCATCTATATAGGCGCTGACATGCTTCATGCCCTGAAGAACACTGTCGATATGACGCTGAAAGTGTGAAGGAGCAGATGCCATACCAAAAGGAAGATGGTTATACCTGAAAAGCCCTTTGTGGGTGTGTTAATGGTAAGGTATTGCTTGGATTCGTCATCTAATGGCAACTGCAAGAAAGCATTCTATAAATCTAATTTAGAAAAACAGAGTTACTCCAGAAAGTTTAGCAAAAATGTCTTCAATTAGTAGGAGGGGATATGTATCAATAGGTAAAACTTGATCAATTGTTAATTTATAGTTGCCACAAAGTCTCATTTGCCCATTCTTTTTGAGTACAGAAACAACTGGGGCTACAGGAGAAATTATTCCTTTAGCTTATAAGTCATCTAGTTCACGTTCAACTAGCTTTATAAACCTGGGTCTAACATCTGAATATTCTTCTAATTTAACAGAGGTACCTTTGAGGTAGCCAAACTCTTCACTGAACACAGATGAGTGGTTTTCTAATAACTTCTGCAAAGGTTCTGATTGCTTATCAATCACGGTCACCTCAATGTTAACTCAGTCTCTGGCCACAAGGTTGAGACCACTCCCCTTTACTATATGCACAGGCAAGCAACATTCTTTCTTGTCATACCGGACATTGACCTGTGCTGTGCCCATCTTCAATGTGATGTCCAGTACATGTTCCCATACATTTTTGAATGGGCAATTTACTCGCTGTACTATTAATTTATACATAATATAATATATATTTATTGTGTACTGAATCGACCTATTGAGTGCCTTTACGTTGAAAATGTATTGAATTGGAAAGTATCATGTGCTCGCAATATTCCACAGTAAAGGGAAAGTCCGGAGATATTGCGTTGGGTTATTGCGTCCCCCTAAGCTACATTTTTACGCTTATTGCGTCCCCTGAGGATCTGCTAATTCTATAATACCATACTGTGCTAATTACATTAATTTGGTTTAATAAAATAGCTGAGAGACTTTTTATCACTCTTACACTCTGCGAGAAGTCTGTCTAATTCTTTGGGTGGAATAGTCTCAATTTTTCGCTTTTCATTTATCTCTTTGCAGAACGATAGCTACCACATTCTCAAGTCGGGTAATGTTTTATTTTGAGTATTACAGTTTTTTGCTCTTCTAAATACTTCCGTAATTCCTTGTCATCAAGACTAACTGATTGTTCACTCTCAATGCTGCTACAAGATGGCGGTACTTCTTGCCTTTCACATTCCCTTTCTACTCCAACTTGAATATTAGAGAAAAGATTTTCAATGACTTCATCAGAATAAAAAAAATCGAAATACTTCCTGGCAGCATCCATTACATTAGCCACTCGGTTTCTATGTCATTCGCGCATGACCAGAGCACATAAATTCATTAATCATTGGATACCGCGGGAATATCACTCGTCTGCCGGCTAGCATTTACACAAGTGCCACAGGCACGAGTGTAAATGTCACCGACTAACGAGTGATATTCTGCGGTATTCAATGATTAATCTATATGTGACAGTCTATGGGAAAAGGGGGCACTTCACGCAAAAATTGAAATTGAGATATAGGCTCCAGTAGTAAGTCATAGGAAAAATTCTTTCTTTCTCCTATTTTTGTTTTTTGCAGAATTAGTCTTAGTGACCCTTACTCTAAGTCTACGCCAAATTTCAAATGCCGAAACAGCTTAAAAGACCCCAAGCATGCGGTGAAAAGACACGCTACTTTTTATTCTCTCTCGTTCTCGAAGTACAATAGACGAGGAATGGGCGGAGTTTCAAACAAGCCAGTAAAAAAAAAAAAAACGGCATAGCTTACCTCTGGTTGAAAGTTTACCACTACATGGAGTAGAGTAGCCAAGGAGTCCGACAAGACAATGTTAAACAAGTATTCCACTGGAGCTGATGATGCTGGAGTCATTACACATCTGTGATGGAAGCATTCAAGCTCCTCACTTTTACTACCTTTACATCTCTGCTCATCATGGCTGCCTTTTATATACCACTCTTCTCTTAGTTGGCATTGAAAGGTTCACATGATTCAATACTAGCTGAGTGGCTATAATAACAGACATTGCCTGTCCCCAACCGCATGAAAGTACCACTCAGAATGGGGATCACTCATGCATACACCTTGATCATGACCTTGAAAGCCAACCATTGGATTGTGCAGCTCTGCCACAAATGGCAAACTAAATCACCGGAAGTTGATAAACAGTAATTTGATAAAAACTAATGATTTAGAGGAATGGGGACACATCTGTGTCTATCAATGCCTTGAGATCTCTCACATGTACTACACTGATGTGGCTTATCTATCCCATATTGTTCCCAATACTGCCTTCCAAGTGTGTCCTCCTACTCTCATCCTCAGCTGCTCTGCATGTTTTCCGCCAACCATTCCTGTCTTGTGCTAATTAATACCACCTACTTACTCTTAATCGATACCAAACTCCTTCGAGTCCTTCCTGATGCAATCACGCCATCTCATTGTTGTCCCATGTGCAGGGTGGCTACCTTCTTGGGGAGCCTGTGTTTTGTCTAGTTACACTATACCTTCTGAACACTCCTCCATTGCCAACCGATTATGAAAGGCTTCCGTCTTCATTGTGGCATCACGTTTGGTGGTCCAGGTCTCTGATCCATACAAGAGATAACCCAATCAGGGTTGGGGTCAAATACTCTGAATAGTATTTAAATACAAATACAAATACTTGAAAGAATTCAAATACAAAATACAAATACAAATACTTTCTTAGATATAGTATTTCAATTACAAATACAAATACCTTTTAATTGCATCACCATTAGCGAAAGTGTTATGTGGATTATTATTATATTTTTTGATATTTATTGTGAAATTAGAGCTATTAAAAATGAACGTTTGTATTTTAACATCACTACATCTGATAAGTTAAAAAGTCACAAAAATTGATTACACCTGATAAACATCAGTTCTTCAAATGTTTTGTCCTTTAAACGGCATCTGTCAGGTCGAAACACTTTTCCCGCTATGCTAAACAATCTTTCAACTGGAGCCGAAGATGCGGGAATGCATAAATGCACTGGAACTAGTTTAGCTAATGTGGGATATTTCATTTCGTTGACTTTCCAAAATTCAAGGGGATTTTCTTCCTGCGGTAGCAATGGAGCTTGAAGGTATTCATCAACATTTGCATCAACTGTAGAGGAGCTACTAACCTTGTCTGCTATAAGCAAATCATCAAAAAAAGTTTTCATTTTCTTATGTGGTGGTGGTTGTGGGCATGATGACGGTTCAGCAGGCTCATTGGCTTTCTCTATTACTTGGGTATGAGACATTAAGGAAGCACTTGTGCTGGGTTGGGATTCATAGTGAAGCTTAGACACAAGCAGGCCCTTTATTCGTAAACATTCATTTGATGAACACCATTTAAGCTTGAATCTAGGATCTAATGCCGATGCAAGCAAAAATTCATCGATATCCTCATACATAGAACGCCTCTTGTTGATAGATGATTTTAAAGTTGTTACAAATCTTGAAGTGTACTTGTGGCTGAGATCTTCAACTGTGGACTTTAGTACCCTGATACATGGTACAATCATGCTGCTAGTAATAACCTTATCTCCTTGAATACAGTGGGTTGCTGTTTCAAAAGGGGTTAATATTTCCACAAGATCTTCCAGAATTGTTCGATCATAGGCAGACAAACTAACAGTATTCAGAGATTCTAATTTATCAGTAGGAAGGCGAAGAATAGAACGAATCATAATAAGTTGTGAATTCCATCTAGTAGCATTTGCTGCTGCAAGTCGCTTTTCAGACTCCAAAATTTCAGAGGAAAGTGTAGATTTTCTGACGTGAGATACAATTGCAGAAACCCTGTTCAGGACTTTAATTATACCTGGAGCTTGCTTGAAACCATCTTTAATCACAAGCTGTAAGACATGTGCAAAACATGGAACATGTTGCGAACTAAGATCAGTATATGCATCACTATCATTAGGGCCTTCATCACCATCAGGATCAGGATTATCCGGTTCATCATCGTAGTCATCATCTGACGCGTTTTCAGTTTCTACTTCAAAACTAGGAAGTGAAAATGCTTTCATCATGTTACTTGCACTGTCAGAAACTGTAAAAGAGATTTTTTTGGTTAAGTTAAAGGAAGCAATAGTCTTTTCAAACTCATCAGCTATAGCATAGCCAGTATGTGACCCATGAAATCGAGTGCAAGAAAGCATCGCTGACCTTAACTGCCAATCAACAACAAAGTGAGCTGTCATCCCAAAGTAGCTTCTCATTTGACGGCTTGACCAAAGGTCTACAGTAACACAGACTACTTGTGACTTACTTAATAACTGCTGAAGTTTTGCTCTTGTTGCATCCATGGTTTGTGGCAATAATTTGGTAGTACAGTGTTTTCGACTAGGAACCTGATACTTCGGGTTGGAAATCTTCATAAGGTGACGAAAATTGGTACTTTCAACAGTAGAAAGAGGTAAAAGATCGCCTGCAACATAAGATACTACTGCTTTGGTTATTTCAACTTGATGGTAATCATTCGCTCCATATTTTTTTGTACTCATAACCACTGAATCAAGTCTTGTTTGGTGTAGGTTACTACTACCTCCACAACTATGTGCGGTATCTCTTGGAGTTTCCTTGATTTTTTGATACACTAGCTCATGCTTTCGCTAAAAATACCAGATACAATAATGGTAGGTATGGAGTATTCAGTTTTAATTTTCTAGTTACCTTAATATGCAACAAGAAATTGGATGTTGCTTTGGTAGATCCCGAGATAGTGGCAGAGCAATGCTTACATTTAGCTTTGAAAGTGCCCTCTTCAACATTGTCAGGAACATCATAGTACTGTAAGACAACTGGAACTGACTTCTTCTTGCTTGCCATAGCTAAAAGATGGTGGCTCACAATTAGAATAAACAGCAGCTGCACTGTTTAATTAAGCAGTTGCTTTTTTTAACCTTATGATTTTTTTAAAAGTATTTTAAATACAAATACAAATACTTCACTCTTTAAATCTGAAAATACAAATACAAATACAAATACTCCAAAAATGTATTTAAATACAAATACTCATGTATTTGACCCCAACCCTGAACCCAATACATATGGTTGTAAACCACTACTTCTGTGCCTACTCCACCAGTTGTCTCCAACACTGACACCAGCTACTTGAAGTAAGTTACACATTCCACCTCTCCACCTTCCAACATTGTCGGCCTCACCTCATCTTCGGAATCTAGAGTTCCTGCAACAAGTAGCTTCATCTTCCTTTCCTTAGCCTCACCTTGACCACCTTGTCTGGTCACTCCTGTGCCAATGCTACTGTCCGACTCCACCAGTGTTATCTTATTCCAACATCCAACATTCAGTTCCTTACGACCACTATCCATGATTAGCTTCTGGTGCTCAAAACTATAAAATGATCTTAACACTGAGGCTAGCAAAACCACTACAGTGTGTTAAACACCGCATTTCACCTGACAACTGATAAAATCAGTACCAATACAATAGTGACACTAAAGTTGTGCCAACCAGTCATGTTAGTGTTACCTCCCAGGCACATGAGGAGGTATGACTTGGAATTTTGTGGATATACACACACAGGTATATAACTCATTGTCACTTATGAAATTACTTGCTCCTCTGAAATGAGAGACATTTCTGGAACCCAAAATGCTCCTCTTTAGTTGAAGTATTGAATTTGTATGGAAAAGGGTCTACATGCCATATCACTTGTTACAGCTTCTTGTGCTTAAAGACTTAACAAAAAAGACTTAACAAAAAAAAAACTTACTAGAGGGAAGAATAAATGCAACTGTAATATCTGAAGAAATTAGGGACAGCCCAAAATAGGCCAGATTTTTTTAATCATAAAGCACCACTCATGTTGCTAATAAACCACACACTATTTTTTACATGTATACTCCTAGTGTCTCTTCCCTTCACCTATTACGATTGTTGTTGTTGTATGTTATGTTTAGGGTGAACTAATTGATCGCATTGAAAACAATGTGGAAAATGCTAATGTTTATGTGTACCATGGTCGACAGCGTCTTAAACAAGCTGTGGAAATCGGTTCCAGCAACAGAAAGGTGAAGATTAAATCCAGAAGTCTTCCTATTTGCTGTTGTTGTAGTTATTTTTAGAAACCTTGTTATTGTTTAACCTGAGCTCTCTAAGTGTTTTATTATTATTTCAATCTTTCTCTTGCAGATGAAGTGGGCTATTTGTATCATTCTGTGTTGCTGCTGTACTGTTATTATATTAGCAGGAATTGCAGCTGGAGGTTATGTGGCTTATATCAGACTCAATAGTAGTTAGTTCCGAAGACTGATCTTCCCACCATTCTTTTGTTTACAAAATTTTTTTCTATTTGTGCTGATAAATCATTTTTAATCTCATTATAATATTTATTAAGATCAACCAAAAATAATGTAGTATTATTAAAATTGTGCTGTTGTTGTTTTCATTTTACACAATCAATTATTGCAACTCTCACAAGATGACTTTATTTTTACCTGATCTGTATAAGTCTCGTGTATCCTTACCCTTTACCAAATTGCTCTGGTATGCAAGACTAGATCTGTACTTAATTTATGCTATAAGTTTAGTATTATTTTTTTAATATAAAATAAAAAATATTAATATTAAACAATGCCCACGATGCAAGATCATTATGCAAGGCAAGATCATTATGCAAGGCAAGATCATTATGCAAGGTCTTATATACCATACCAGGTGCTGTGCATTGTACAATAGCTATCAGTTAAAATACATTAACCCCCATGAAATACATGTATATAATGTCTGAGTTATGTGTGACATAACCAATCATGCTCAAGACTATAAATGTACTAGAAGTGCACTACTAACACATAAATTCACAATGCACAGATGAGCATCATAAAAAAAACGTGTCTGTTTTCTATTTGCTAGCTGGTACTTCTTGGACTACACACTTGAACAAACTTTAATTCTAGTACAATGTTTCAACAAGTTAGTTGGTCTTCAGGTACAGAAAATAGCCAAAAAGTTGAGTGACTGGCTGAATGACTCATGATTCCATTTTTGATTCCATTTATTGCATTTTTATGAGGTGGAACTTCTAGGAGATAGTTCCACGTCCATTATATAATTTACAGATGTCAAGATAGAGAGGTTTGCTTCAAAATGGCTGATAACAAAAAAAGAATGAAGTTTGCAAAGCAAAAACAAAGTTTTTTTGTAGATTATGTAGTCAAATTAGCCACAAACAAGAGACAGATTGTTTGAAGGCTTGGAATCACATATACTAGATAAATACTACCTCTTAGTAGCTGAATTTGTCTTCTTGCAAGCACAGATTAATTGAGCGAGCCAGACAACATACAGGGAAAGCAGCTGGGACTTTTTTCTATGAAACAACGTACATTCATCATGATTTTGGTAAAGTTTGCTGTGAAATATTTTGTTCCATAGATAAGGCTAATTAACCTATGAAATATCATTTCAAAACCATTAAGTGTTCCCTCGCCCATGTTTGTAAGCAGGTCATGTTGTGTCCATACCTGTAGCAAACACAGAACACAATTTTCTTTGTAGTGTATAGTGGGATTCCTTGAGGGTAAAAACTTTCGACCAATCTTGGTGAATGAAGAAGCACTATGAATTTAAACATTGTGCCTCAATTCTCCCTTGTACAATCACTGCACCCTGATCGAGTGTGAACATCCTGATTGAGCAACGACCACGCCCTTTTAATAAAGGTAAAGATCGTTACTTGTTGGCGTTAAAATAACAACCCTGGTGGGTTATATTCGGGTTAGCAGTTAGCTAACTTATACGCCGGCAGAGACTACGAGGTTGCACTGAGAAATGGCCTTCGAATTAAAAGACAGACTCGGACAGCTGAAACATTCAGTAAGCGCTTTCTTTTTATCTGTCTAGCTAGGGACGGGGCTTTGCAGTGTAAGGGGTGTGGTTGTTGATGCTGGTGGTTACGACTGACTTCTCGAGGAGTGAGTAAAGTTATTGGGATACGTATAAGCCTCTTAAGACTACTACCCCGACCCTGTTTGAGCTTAAATATTTTGTTACATCATGTAACTTTGTAGCTAGCGTCATTTTTCACAAGCTTAAGTCAGCTACTGGATCCTACATTATAGGATCAGTTTGCACTGGTCTGTTTTAGATATTTTTATTCCAGCTTGCGACCTATAAAGGGATAAACTCAATGTTGATATATTTTTTTTTAGCAATGTAAACTTCAGGATCTTAAACTAAGTGATTCTAAGAACACGTATTACATGCATGGGGTGACAGTTTAATTCCATGCTGGGTTTTTTATCTTATTGTCATACTTTGTGAGTGAATGTAAAGGCATGTGTGTGCTTGTGTGGTGGGATATTTGAAATAGCAATTTACTAGAACTGAGTGGTATGCATCAACAATTGTCAGACCCACAAGAGTGAGACTTCCATAAGACTTTCAGTTTTATTGTGATGTAATTGTCAAGTGGCTTAGTGACTTACCCTCTTCCCTACCCCCCCCCCCCCCCCCACACTTTATGGCTATTTGCACAATATTGACATGTAAACAATTCCACGCAGATATTAGGTCTTGAGTTTTATGTTTTTGATACTACATATATTATAATGTGATTTGGAATGGTGAAGCCTTTAAACCATCCATTAGTATTTTAAAGGTTTGATTCTCGTAGTAGGTAATCTGAGAATGATCTATGGAACACATACTAATTTTTTTTTATAATTTTTAACACAGCAGCAACAGAACAGATATGAAGAAGCTGATGAATTTGAAATAGACCAAGAGGGTGGTGATGAATTTTTCGATGAATTCTTTGGCGGGGTTAGTTGTTGTTGTTATTGTATTTTGTGTGTGGTTATGTGTATATGCGTGTTTGTGTGTGTCTGGTGTATTATTTAGCTATTTAGTGTTTCTAAATTTTAATCTGTTGTGATAGATACTGTAGATGGAGTTTAACTAGTTGTTGTTGTTGTTTTTATTCAATAGCATCACAATATTATAACACCAAACATCATTCGTAAGTTTAGCTTGCTGTTTACCTCCAAAACTACAGAATTGACTTTGGGTTGACAATGCAACATTTCACTGATTCTGTTCATAGTCAGGACCAAAGGGCAGCAAGAAATTATTTGCTATCGTGATTATAACGTGGTGATAGGGGGAATTACCCACTAAAGCTAGTGCCTAGGACCTAACTGCTTTGCGTTTCCTCAAAAATCACCCCCCCCCCCCCCCCCCCCCAAAAAAGGTAGCTCAGTAAAAGGTCTCAATTCAAGTAAGTTCATACCTAATTAAACATTTGGTTGTCAGTAATCTCCAAAATCAGAGCATAGCAGACAGACAAGCAGACAGGATGATTACTATAACCCTCTCGCACATGCATGTGAGGGTGGTTCCAAGGGATTCACATAGTGGGTTAAATAAGTCCATGGGTTTTTCTTGTTGGTCAAGTTCTTGTGATTAGTTGACTGGACTCTTAGTGAGGATAGTTGAATAGAAAGTGCTTACTGTTATGTCTAAGTGATTCTGCAATTGCCCATTCATTTTTCCCCTTTAATTTGTTTTTGCAAACTACTTCTAGTATTAAAGTAGAGAGTATGGTCACAAATTATTGGGACATTTCCTGTTACATGTGCAATCATGTTAGAAGGACTTTGTGTTACTACATTCCAGGTATCAGGGCATCATGAATGCAACTTGATATGCTTGTATATGACATCTTGCTCTATCCATTGCTTAGTGTTTCAGCATAATGTTTATTATGGCAACAGCAGTTTATACTAGTGCATGTTTTTGCTGTTCTTAGCTTGCAGCACCTTATATGTATGATGTATTGAATATGTTGTGTGTGCTGGGAACAGGTGTCTGTCCAGTATAATATCCATTACAACTAACCTGTACTCGTTACTTTGCCGTGGTAAATTATAAAAGTTTGACGTTTTAACATTGAATTAACTGCTACACAAAAGAACCTCCAGATTGTTGCTATTGATAATTCCTGTAAAGGACTTTTTGGCATGTGCGTTTGTGTGTGTGTGTGCATGTGTTTGAAGTAAGATTTCAAGTTGTCAAAAACACCTTGTCATTGTACAGCCACCATTTAAATAGTCAACGTAAATTTCTTTCCTTCCATTTTTACTTCCGTTGTTGTTTCCTACCCACATATCATTTGAGGATGACTTGACGAACGTGAAGAAGGTCTTCGTCTTTCTAACGAAGCCTGGGGATTAGAGCTGGGAGTTTTAAAGTGAAAGGGAATTTCCCAACCTGGTATTAATCGTGGTGACCTATCATGGTAACACTGTACTGGTAAGCATGTATGCACGTGCTATATGATACACTAATGTACTGCTTCTTAACAGTAAAACAATGTCAGCTGATGTACGTATATGGTCGTGTAATGTAATGCAGGTGGATGAGTTGAACAGAGCAGTGACTCAGATTATACAGGATGTTGAGAAAATAAAGCGCAACCACAATGTCATTTTGGCATCCGTTCAGAACAATGAGGCAAAGGACGAAACCAATGATCTCATGGCACAGATAAAGAAGCTATCGCACAGAGTTCACGGAGGACTCAAAAGTGAGTCTTTCTCATGGCAGCCAAATAAACTTACTTTTATTTGAAGACCAGACATGTTGCATGTGTTTGTACAAATGTGTGAAGAAGGAGGAAATGATGGGAGTTGAATGAGGTGTATGCTGTTGTTATGCTGTTGTTATGGTGTGCTACGTTAAATTTCAATTGTTCACACTTGTTTGGAATTAGTGTGGAGATGTTTCCATGGTAATAAATGCTTGTGCATGTAATTGAGGCACATACATGCTACATGATAGATGTGCAGTGGGTATAGAGTGCCAGTAGTGCAGTGTAGAGCAGGTTAGCCCAACTATTGGATGGGTGGGTGGGTGAGTGAGAGCCTGATGTTGTATGTATATTTGTTTTAAGGCCCAGGCAGAGTAGTAATGCAATCCTTTTTCTAATTTTTTTTTTAAATACAAGTCCCATGAAGCCATTGCAAGCTTCTTCCCCTAACTTAAAGTACCATACCATAGGTAGATTTCCTCATATATACGTATGTGTGCCATATTAGAAAGACTCAGGTAGCATTCATGTGTCAACTTTATTTCTCTTCTGTTGCAAAGCATTAGCTGGTGTTATGTGCATGTTTTTCATTGCCAACTACTTGGAGGTTTAGGAAAAGGCAGGACTAGTGCAGACTTAGTGTTTGTTTAGGGAAGACCAGATGTAGAGAGCGGGCCATTTTTTGTTTTTGTTAGCTTTCTTAAGTTTTTTTAGTGGCCCTGACAGGAGTGTTGCCTTGCCATGCCGGTAGTGCACTGAAGGAAGGAAGGGGAATGTGGGGTGGGGGGACACCGTCTAGTAATACACATCACATCATATTAAAATATCTAATTTAGTGTTGCTATAACTTACTTTTTCCAAATCAGTCATCACGCCATTACTTTCTGTCATCTGCATTACATTGTAGTTTGTGAATGAGTACAGCTTCCTACATTGTATTTTCCTTATGGGCTATTTCGCTATTTAAATCATTGTTTCTAACAGCAGTTTTTTTTTAATGAATTCAAATTCTTTACCAGTGTTCGTTGTTTATTCAACTTTTTTGGCATTGTATATCTCATTTAATGTCATTAGGACTTAAGAATGAAGTTGAGCAAGAGGAACAAGGCCCCAACAGGAACACAGCAGACTTCAGAATAAAGAAGGCTCAGGTATGTTGCTTGTTGATATGTTGAGTTCCCCAGTAATGTGATATTTGTAGTAGTGTTGCTATACTCTATTGTAAACCTTAGATTGCAAATTGTAGACACTGTACATCAAATTGCACTAAAGTATTATCACTAGGGGTAACACACATAATGGTTTGCAATGACTACTGAAAGTACTGATACAAAATGGAGGTACTTCAAGGGCTTCAGGAAATACACTGACTCCACATCCAAATGTCCATTTCGTGGCAATTAGTTTGGCACTGCATAATCTACAGCTTGATTCAAAAGTCAGTTCATTCCCCTTAAAAGTATCACTTGTTTCGTAAATGCTCGGAAATTCCAAGGGCTGTCCAGAAATGCCGTAAATTGTCCATCCCATCCCACGGTCCCATGGGATCATGGGATTACATGGGATTGTCCATCCTATCCCACAGCCCCATGGGACTTTCCACGGGATGTCCACCTGTCCCTCTACAGATGCATGTGTCCTACTGTCCATCCCATCCCATGGTCCCATGGGATCGTGGGACATTCTGCGGAATGTCCACCTGTCCCTCTCACTGACACATGAATATCTTACTGTCCATCCCATCCCATGGTCCCATGAGTCTGTGAAATAGATTGCGTGTAACATTTGTACTGATAATGAGTGGTTTTTATTAATATTTGTATCATTAACATATTTGTAACCTTGTCAGCAAGTACCCTTTCTTGCGTATTAAACCTAGCATGACACCTCCTTCGCTTTGCTCAGTCGGCTTGTCAAAGTGTGTCGTCGCGCCTTTGGCGCTCCGCTAATCTAACGCTAATCGCGCTACGCACTTCGCGCATGCACTCTAGCTTGACTCTAAGTGTTCATTGTGACAATACTTTCATGGGATCGTGGAATGGAATGAACAGTGGGAGTATCTGTAAGAGGGACATGTGGACATCCCATGGAATGTCCCACTGTCCCATGGGACCATGGGATGGGATGGACAGTGGGACACACACGCATCTGTAGAGGGACAGGTGGACATCCCATGGAATGTCCCACTGTCCCATGGGACTGTGGGATGGGATGGACAATTTACGGCGTTTCTGGACATCTATGAAAATTCCAAGTAGTGGAAGTTAAATTATAAATTAGATTTTTATTGTCTTGGTAGAAATTTTACTGGGTGTGAGGTGTTAACTCTCCTTCCATGGTGGCTTACTTTATCTCACTACATTCTAGTTAGACTTTGTACTGGGCTCTGGGCCTAGGCAGCTGGTGTCTATTTAGGAGATAACGACAATAACTATCTCCACAGAGTCTCTCACACAATTTCTTTCAGTGTTTATTTGTGGAAGAATGCACTTATCTCCCAGATGGTATACAATTACTGGATAATGTGATTAACTTCGTGCTGAGGTCCTCCAGTGATCATTTCTCCCTTGGTATGATGGTTGTGAAACTAGTTTGATTAAATTACTATTACACATCCAAGTTATGTATTATGTAATTATGATTCAAACGACAGGGAAATGATGGCTAATACATTCGAGTCAGAGTTCATATGCGTAAAATGTATTAAGTTTAAAAAAATATTATCTTGTTTCCATTTTTGGTCATGTGCAATGTACTTATATACAGTACCTGTTATTTGCAAATATTACAGTATTCTACATTATCTCGGAAGTTTCATGAGGTAATGAGCGAATACAATGAAGTTCAAGAAGAGTACAGGGATAAATGTAAAGACAGGATTCAGCGGCAGCTAAAATACAGTGAGTTGTAATAACAATTATTTCAACATCAAGAGGTGATGTGAAGATGTAGGTAGCCTTCTACAAGCACTGGAGATATAAGTACTACCTAGTCAGGAATGCGTTCATTCAGCTGTGAACTTTTCAATTTTTTTATGTGTAATGACGTTTGAACGAGAATTAGGTTTTTAATATTATATTTTTTTTTCCTTTCATAATAATAACTTTACCAATTGTCTCTCAAACTTCAAGTTAGGATATTCACACTAAATCGCAAAAACCCTACAGTTTTGTTTAGGGTGAATAGTCTGGAACGTAACTTAAGGCTCAAGGCAGCATCTCTTACAGTCTACAAGTAAAGTGGTGTAGCCGACAGATTGACAGTCAGATATTGGCAATAGCTACAAATATGCCGAGTGCATCTAATGCACAGTAACATGGCAACTGAACTAGATAAGAGTGTATACAAAACAAACATTGAGACTACTTCACTAATTTTATTTTAGCGTATAGATACTCTCTCTTACTGTCACTTCATTTTATCTGAGGATGGGAATGTCTACTTGACTCTTCAAGGACTTATAAGTAAATTGGATGCATTAAGTTATGCCACTTAGCAAATTCAAATAACTAGCAAGTACCCTGCCACC
>WLWD01006002.1_pt1 | contig 95751 bp, 75 predicted proteins | sample 6712731 | NCBI WGS metagenome assembly WLWD01 (sample SAMN12718690, study PRJNA576275) | sponge metagenome | isolation source: marine sponge | host: Mycale hentscheli | place: New Zealand: South Island, Marlborough, Capsize Point | collected 2014-11-01
TCTTTTAAAATCAAATTATAATGCCATTGTTTTTTATCACGACAGTAAGGACAGGAAGATGCTAGCTATTGATAGATTTAAAGAGTACCATTTTAAAGGCAAAGTGTTTTTTGAACCAGAAGGTACTTATTTTGCTAGAATGCATAAAGCTATTGAATCTATTCCCGATGAAGCTTTAAGAAAAATCGTTCCAAGTGATGCTCGATTCCATGGCCTCAAATATACAGATCATACTGACAATGTGTTATCTTTTACAATGGCGACTTGTTTGGATAAGGAACAAAGAAGTGCTTGTTTTAAAATCTTAAACTCTAAATCTGTTATTCCTACTCTAATTCTTGGGCCATTTGGCACAGGGAAAACACAAGTCTTGGTGGAGGTAGCCCAAGAAATTATTTGCCAAAGCAAGCATTTTAATAAGCCAAAAGTTTTACTGGTGGCACATCATCAATCTTCAGCAGATAATATTGCACATCTTTTCTGTAAGTTTAATAATCACTCTGTTCGAGTAATAAGAATATGTAAGGCTAATGAACTGAGTAAACAGAAAGGAAATGTAATCTATATACCGATTAATGAAATTCATGATGCCAGTTTTTTGGATCGGTTTGATGTAATTGTTACCACTCTTGGAACTTCTTACTCTGTGCGGTTAAAAATACACAAGCATCACGTGATTGGATACTTCACTCACATTTTAATTGATGAAGGAGCTCAGACTAGAGAACCTGAAGCCATTATTCCACTATGCTTCGCTGGTTATTCAACAAAAATTGTAATTGCTGGAGATCATTGTCAGGTAGAAATATTAAGACCTAATTCTAGTTTCTTGTACATGTTTTAATTGTTATATTTTCATTAAAGATATTAATATTTATAACATAATTCTCTATTTTTCAATTGTTTATATAACAGTTTTTTAGTTTTGCTTAAAGAATTAAAATTTAATTGGCTTTTGTGCACATATAATCACACAGTCGTCACAGTGATATTGACATTTTGATAGTGATAGCACATAAGCATATGTACTAATTAAAACACATGTGCATGCAGTGAGCTGTGAACACATGTTCATAGATGTAATTTTAAAGAATTTAAGTAAAACATGTTCAGTAAATGCTCAGCATCTTGTCTGATTTCAAACAGGTGCTTTAATGGAGACATTATTTTGTGTATATTTAGACATTATTTTGTGTATATTTAGACATTATTTTGTGTATATTTAGACATTATTTTGTGTATATTTAGACATTATTTTTTGTATATTTAGACATTATTTTGTGTATATTTAGACATTATTTTGTGTATATTTAGGCATTATTTTGTGTATATTTAGACATTATTTTGTGTATATTTAGGTTGGCCCACGCTTGCATGTGCTTGGGGTTGAAGCTCACGAGAATGGCCTAGCCATATCCCTTCTGGAACGTCTTCATAATGTATACTCCAGGCACCCTCAATGTGAGGCATACACGGCATCACTTATAGGAAATTATCGCTGTGTTCCAGAAATTGTTAGGTTTTCTTCACAATTGTATTATGAATCCTCATTGCAATGTAAAGTATCACAAAATTCAGATTTTTTATATCCCATTCAATTTATATGCTCCAGTATCGAGAATGCAGATCACAGTGTAGACACTGATGAAGTAGAAGCCTCAATTGTTTTAAATAGAGTGAAATATTTTAAATCATCCGGACATAAAGCTTCTGATGTCTGCATCGTCAGTCCTTCGTCTGCTCAGGTGATTGATGCATTAATACACTAGCGACATGCATATCATTATTGTGCTCAATGTTGATTTCATTCGTAATTCACCAATTACAGGTTCTCCTTTTGCGAAAATTACTTCGTGATAATACGATTTATGACGTTGAGGTACTAAAGACGTATGATGTTCAAGGTTAGTGAAACAAACTAAACATTAAGTACGATGTTTTATTTATGGTTTATTTGTTGTTGTTTTTTAAATAAAAATTATTTTTTCACTTTTAAGGCTATTTATATGCAAAAGTATATTATGCAAAACAATGTACTATGAAATATCAAAATAATAGAGATTGCTGTGAGTTTAACACGGAGACTGTTCCATAGCAGCATAAGCTTACTTGAGTAACCTAGATTAGGTATATTAGGGTCATTTTAGTGCAAGCTTTTAGGGGCCTCAAATTCATGCTTCTCATGATGACTAATTTTTTTTCACAATTTGTTTTGGAACTTGAATGTAACTGTCATTTTTTTTTATAATTAAGTTATATTCTATGTGGAATATACAGGTAGAGAATTTGATGCTGTATTCATTTCCACTTGTGAGGAAGTGTCAAATAGCTCTGCTGTCAATCACACCAAAAGTTTATCTAATCATTATGTTTTCAATACGGTTATTACACGATCGAAATGTTTAGTGGTGGCTATTGGGAATCCTTACTTGTTGATAAAAACAGAGAAAAATATGGTGAAACAAATGCCAAAATCTGCAAAGCAATGTTGGACTCCATTTCTTCGGAAATGTTATGATACTGACCAGTTGAAAATTTCTGATTTGCTACAGAAAAAAGATATTGAAGAAAAATACCAGTCCTTGGCAATGTTTTTAAGCACTTCGTTATTTGCAGAATGCTTGGATTTTTCAGGAGACATAGATGCTAATGATGGCATTTTGAATGCCTACACTAAGGCATATGAGTGTGAAGATGAGTTTGCCAACATCTCCAAATATTTTTCTAGGCAAACTCACAGAGGGTATGATTCTAGTGATGAAAATGAAATACAATACGTTGAAAAGCTTGATTGTAAATTTGAAGCGGACACATATTATGATGCAAAAGCAGTTCCATTAGACCACAGAAAATCTGAAATACTAATTAAAGGAAGACGCAATAGGATTGGAGCGTTTAATGGTGATATTGTAACAGTGGGTGTTTTCCCTAGCTTTGTTCCTAAACAAAGATCGGGCAGAGTTATAAAAATAGTAGAAAGAGTAAAAAATTTAACATTTGTTTGTAAAGTTTCGCAAGATAATTCTGACAATTTTTACCCCATTGATGCTAAGAATCCTACTTTCAAAAATTTTCCAAAAAATATGGACAAACTCTATAAAAAGAAAGATAGCAAGAAGAAAAGTCACAATCAACATGGACCTGTTGTTATTTACAGCTTATCCACAATGACTGCAGATAAGCCACCAAAAGTTGAGGATATCATTGAGCACAAAAATGCTCTCAATATGGCTTTCGTGATTAAATTTATAAGCTGGAATCCCAAGTATGTAACTCCATTTGGTGTAGTTATTAAGGCATTTCATGATGCCTATAACAGTATCACTGCTGAATGTCTATTAAGCATAGTTCATTCTGTCAATCTGGAATCTCATTCAATAGAAGATGATAGAAGTCATTTCCTACAAGAGCACCAAGACCTTGAAGGAGTTGATTATCCATGTGCTTTCACCATTGACCCACAAGATGCACAAAATCTTGACGATGCCATAAGTCTAGAAATGGTCAGCAAATATGTTTACAAACTCGGTGTTCACATAGCTGATGTTTCCGAAGGTGTTTTGCCTGATTCTGCTGAAGATAAAATTGCATTAAAAAAAGGAGTTGCAGTTTATTATAAGAGTTGTGGGAAGCAAAAAATGGTTCCTATGCTTGCAAAGGACACTTTAAAAACATACTCACTGACTCCAGGCAATATAAGAAAGGTGTGGTCTACCACATGTGAAGTCCATGTCGATTTTGAGGGAAATATAATCAAAACAGATAACATAAATATACAACAGTCTCAACTTCGCTCGGTTCTTCAGTTGTCTTATGAACAGGCACAAGATATTTTAAATGGCACACAGTCCTCTGAGTTGACTGATAATTATGATTCTTTAAGTTCAGTTACACTGAAAGCAACATTAGATACTTTGTATTCTATATCTCTCTACTTCAGCAAAGTTAGATTCAGAGGTAGCGATGCTATGTACTGGTATGGGGATGGCAGTGGAGCCATGGCTGACTGGCAAGCACACAAACTAGTGGAAGAACTCATGATTTGGACCAATTCTGAAGTTGCAAAAAGATTACGTTCTTCTCATGAGGGAGCTTTGGTACGATGTCAGATTGAACCGGAAAATAGAGAATTAGAACAATTCAGGAGAACCACAGGAGAAGTATCAGCCATGTCTTTCAATCTCACTAGATATAACAGATACAGCCACAACCAAGGAATCTCTTTGAAGAATTTTTTAGTCCCAAGAAATGTCATCAATAGTTTAAAAAAAGAAAAAGATAAAGCAAACATAATTGGAGTAGCGAGTATTATAATGTCGGACAGTCTTTTTCCTCAGCTATATGTGGCATCGTCAAAAAAGAAAATGATATCTCGAAGATCTACATATTGTACAACTGAGCAAACTGTTTCTGAAAAGTGTTATTGCCATTTTAGTTTGGGTCTTGATGTCTACACACATTTCACCTCACCGCTACGAAGATATCCAGATATTGTTGTACAAAGACAATTGAAAGGAGGGGTCAACAGCCAACCCACCATTAATGACAAGTTCTGCTCAGACATGAACACTTGCTTGAGGCAAGCATTAAACTTCGAAAAAGACACTAAGAGAGTTGAGCTCGCTTTATCTGTGCAATATTACAGCAGATTATGCCAGGCTTGTATCGAGAGTAACACAAAAAGTGCAATTACATTTGGTATATTGTGCAACAAATTATCTTCACTTGCCAGCAAATATACCAAAATTCGTACAGCTAGTTTAGGGCCATTTACGCCGAGGAAAACATCTCAAAATTCAATCTATCGCTGGAACATGCGAATCACTTCGTTATCAGGTAACCCGATTAAAGGTGCCAGAATTGATCCATTGGCCAGTACAAGTGATATGTGCTCTAGTAGTTATGCGCTGGCATATCAAGTTCAAGATGAAATGATGAAGAAAGTTTTCTACAACATAGAGTTTCCTGCAATCTGTACTCAAGTGAGTTCACAACATTGGAAAATGGCTTTAGAATTCACCAAAAGACTAAGCATGGAGACTTTAAGCTTTCTGAATTTTTTAAACACCCCTTCTGATGGACCATCTTATTCAAATAGTGTTTCTATTGGTACAGAACACAATCCATTTATTGACTATATATTTTCACTCCCTCTTGAAGAAAATGAGACCTACAACATTTTTTTATCTTTAATATTTATTCATAGTATAGTTAGGATTTCAAACAGTGTTTATTTTATAATAGGAGAGTGTATGAAGCATTAATAAAGTTGAACAAAACCAAAAGAAACAGTCTGGTGCAGAAGGTAGCTATTCATCCGTACAAATTGAAAGGTATGTAGTAAAAGGTATTCATTGAAGTAATATTCCGTGCTGTTTTTTTCCCCTTCAAACAATAGGTCTTAAAGCACCATCTTCTACTACAAAGCATATATTGAAAACAGATTCATTGGCATTTGGATTATGGGAAACAATTTCCTCAAATGTACTTAACGAACCCCAAAGTAAATCAATAGGAAAGGCAATTGAAAATAAGTTCCAGCTAATCAGGGGTCCACCAGGTAATTTAAAGTTGTAACTTTATTAAGTTGGTTTAATTAAAGTCAATATTGTATGAAAGGATATAAACATATATACTTGATGACATTTGCTGTTGGGGTAAAAATATCTTTGGAGGCTAATTCTGATTGCTTTGCAAATCCAATTGATAAATGATAATCTTAATAAATAACCACAATTGGGTTGCAAAATAATATTAGTTCATAATACCCTAATGATATAACATTACTTATGTTTACTTGACGCGTGTAGTCCAAAATTAAACAGCTAATCAACAGAATTACCTAACCACGTCACTATGACTCTCAAGAACAACATTACTTACAATTGGAATAGTGGTTTTGTGACATAATGAATATCATCGTAGGTACCGGTAAAAGTGTTACAGGAGCTCACATAGCTTATGTGTTTGCTATGAGCAATAGAGAATTGAAGAAGAAAGAGAGCCAATTTGTACTGTATTGTGGCCCATCTAACAAGTCAGTGGATGTTGTGTTTGGTAAGTGCTATGATATATTTGTAATGATTACTGAATTTGTATCTAAATCAAACTTGCATTAAAGAAGTATATCTACATTAGGTATACTATTGCATAATTAAACTATATCAAATGTTAATTTTATTTTTTATAGAAAAATTTTACAAATTTGGTAATGATCATTCCGATAAAAAGATCAAAATATTGCGCATATATGGAAGAGCTGTTGAAAACAAAGACTATCCGACATTCCCTGATACTGCATTCACTAATACTTCAAACTACAACTCCCCTGCGCAGGGAAAACGTTTTATTCTTCATCACATGATTAGAAACCCGTGCTCACAGGATGCTGACATAAAAAAATGTATTGCTATTGAACAAAAATTGAAGAGAACTTGTGAAACAGAATTGCCAAATGTTAAACTTTATACTCGGTATAGAAAAGCTCAAAAACTTGCAGAATATTCAGTTCTACAAAATGGATATGACATAGTCTTCTGCACATGCAATGAAGTATGTGGAGCACGCCTTAGCAAGGCGGGCGTGGCAAGTCATTGCATCATTGACGAAGCAGGAATGGCCACCGAACCAGAAACTTTATTGCCCATCAAGCACTGTGAGCACGTGGTACTCATTGGGGACCATGCCCAGCTGCAGCCGGTCATTAAATATCGCCCAGCAAGTGAAAATGGCCTATCTACTTCTCTTTTTGAAAGATATGCTATGCATTATGAAAATCATATGTGTCAACTAAATATGCAATATCGAATGGTATGTTTGGAATAGAAGTATGAGCTATGTGTCCCAGTATTCTTGCGTATAGTTTCTGAGGTAGTGCACACATACATGTACCTAATACTAGTGATGTGCTTGAGCACAAATGGCAAGTGAGCCTAAACTACACTATTGTTAAACGATTGATTTTAACTTCAACACTCAAGCTACTAAAAAAAGTCGAGTTTTTAAATAACGTGTATACGGTAAGGGGGATTCAATGTTATAGTAACCACAAGTTTGAAATTGAAAAAAAAAAAAGCAACAAAAACAGGTAGAATTATTTACACTTTTTCTTTGTGATATTCTTTAGCTAAGTAAACGCACAATACTTTCTTTTTCTGGTTATTTTATTTATTAGCTTTCGTAGTAGATTATAACTATAAATAGTCAAAACGTTTCGACCCGTAGGTCTTCATCAGTTGACAAAAAAACACAATACTGAAAATGACAAAAAACAAAACCAGTTCAATAAAATGCAAAAACCCTGAGGATGCACTAGTTATAGTGACGCTATAATTGGTTGCCATGTTGGATTTAACTCCAGGCCATTGTCCAAGTTAGATGTTGATGGCAGGCTTTGGATCACTACTGCTTCAGTAATCCTTCTTCTGGTGTAGTTCTCAACTCTCTCTTTCACTTTGGCCTCCAACCAATTTACTTTATGATTACTGTTCCATGCATGTACAGCTATACCATTCTTCTCATCATGCCTTTTTACTGCATATTGGTGTTCCTTTAAACGTTTGTCTAGTGTACGTCCTGTTTCCCCTATATATACCATACTGCAGTCCATACATGGGATTTCATAAACTACTCCTTTCATTTTTGATTTTTCTCTGGGTGTTTTTACCTTCATTAGATGTTTCTTGAGGGTTGGTGTTGATGTAAAAACTGTTTTTATGTTCAAGGAACGGCATACATGTTCAATTTTTTCACTAATCCCTTTGACATATGGTATTACCAAATATTTGATGGTTTCATCTTGTGCTTTGGTTGAATTATTGTGGTTGAATTTCTTTTGGATTTGATGTTGCTGTTTATTGTTTGTTCTGGGTAACCATTTGTTAGGAAGACTTCTTTTAAATGTTTCAGCTCCTGTTCAATTTCAGATGGGTGGCATAATTTCTTTGCTCGATCTGTTAAGCACTTGACAACTCCAGACAAAATTCTTGGATGGTGGTTTGATTTATAGTTTAAGTATTTGTCTGTATACTTTCACACAACTGAACATACCTACACAAAGCTAACCTTCATGGTTACTCTAGTGGACAAAGCATTTTCAAGTAAATGCTGTTTCGCAGGGCTTATAACTGTGACAAATAGCGTATTAACTTACCACCGCCACTAACTCGAATAGAAATGGAACTCTGGTAAATTTATGAGTTTTAACTAAGAATTCAAAGCGGTAAACAATTCAATTTTTAGAATGATACGGGTATTGATGTAAACCGGAGGATTCCGTTTAGTGAAGTTTGGGACCCGGTCGAACAACAAGATAACACAAAAATACGAGACGGTCTAAGTACAAAATGACATAAGTACGTCCAAACATGTATATAAACTAGTGGTGTGCTTGAGCACAAATGGCGAGCGAGCCTGTTTTTATAGGTTACTTAAGACTACATACAATATAGTTACAAGATTATGATATAAAAAATAGTTGTTCTATATATATATAGCAGTTGACCATTAGTTACAGCAAATAAATACAGAACTACTTTCTTACCTTAATTTCCTGAGTAGTGATAAGTCTGTAGTATCAAATTTAAGCCATTCTCACTACTTCTGTCAATAACCCTTGAACAAGCTCTCATCAGCTACAAAAAAAATAAGTTATCGAGTTATTCTTGTAATTTTAACTAACAAATATGGAATTATGTACTTATCTCAGCTTCCCTCGAGTAGTAGTAGATTCTGTAGAGGCCATTCTGACTACCAGTGGCTCTTGACAACCAATAACAGGGGCGGATGCAGCATTATAGAGGGAGGGGGGCCGAAAGTTAAGTGGAAACTTGACCACACCCATTTTATCACACCCACTAATTAATTTTTTTTTGTTTCTTTCTGAATATTTCAATTTGTTACATACACGAAAAAAATTACACTCACTGACAACAATAAAGAATTAGTCAAGAATTTATTGAAGCAAGTTATATAGTCATAATACCATCCGTCTTGGATGAGAATTCATCCACCACTTCCTCTGAAGTAATTTCAATGTCACGGTGGTAATATAGCATTGCCAATCCATTAAGACGGTCTTGTCCCATACTACTCCTCAGTGAAGTCTTGATCAATTTGAGCATGCTGATGGAACGTTCACATTCACAGCTTGTAACTGGCAATGTGCCCATTATACATAAAAGAGTGTGAATATTAAAGAAATCACAATCTGCATGTACTAGGCTTTTCTCTGGAGTACAAAGGCTTACAGCTAATTCAGAGTCAGCTTTCCATTTGTGCTGCCACAGGTCGAGCTCTGAATTGGATCTTTAGACTGAACTCTCTTTGACATTTTCACATTACAAACTGGCAATCTTGCTATCATAAGGCAATGTTAGTAGAATGCCAGCACAAGAAGCATGGGTAAGTGGTCATGGTGTAAACGAAGTACACTAACCACAGAAAGAAGTATTAAATGCTGGCTGTATTACATGTTTGTGCCTTGTGTGTATCACATGTCGGTGTGTGTGGTGTGTGTGGTGTGTGTGTAAGGGAGGGGGGAGGGGGGGGGGCCAGGGCCCCCTGGCCCCCACCCCCTGGATCCGCCCCTGAATAAGCCAAGCGGCACTTAGCAGCTTAAGAAATAGGCGAGTTTTTTTTGTTTTTTTTTATTGTGTTCAATTACGTCTGGTAAAGGATTTTCAATTCCATAGTAACCGGTCGCAGCAACTTTTTGTGACTAGGAAAAGCAAGCATTTTTGTAGGAATTCTCTCACAACTTTGAGCCTAGGTTTAAAGTAAAGTTTGCTTACTGCTGTAGTATCAGAAGAAACTGGGGTTAAGCCTAAAACGCTGTGTTTTTAGGGGAAAAAAGGAACCCGAGCGCGCATTTAAAGTGCTTACGTACCATCCATCCATACATGCATATATACATATTATATATATATATATATAGCATATACCCAATTTTGCATTGTCCACCCCTAATATTGTCTCGCTCGCTCCGCTCGCTCGCCAGCAAACAAACATCCCCAATTTTCAATTGTGTTACCCCTGTAAGTGTCTCGCTCGCTACACTCGCTCACCAATTGCACTAATCAACAAATCTTTCATCCTTCTCCTGCCCCATCACTCCCTCCCCTTTCCTCCCCTTTCCTCCCCTCCCCTCACCTATCCTAAATAATTAGGATTGTACGTATAATATTATGATTTCCACAAGTAATTCAGTACTTTATTATAAAGTTTTCCCGCCATTGGTTTTTTTTTTGCAGCATGCAGAGATATGTGAAGTACCATCCAAAATATTTTATGAAGGAAAGCTACAAACTCATGATTCAGTATTAGACAGACGTAACAAAGAGGCCCATTTGCATGGATTTTGGCCAAGAAGTCCTCAATACCCAATCGTTTTTTGTGATATCATTGGCGAGGAGACTCAGCAAGAAACTGGAACCATTGATGGGAATAGGGTTGGCATCGAGTCAAAGCACAATATCATTGAAGCACAAAAGGCTGTAAGTATTGAATATTTGGAATTAAGATGTATTAAATACCCTGCTGCATATTTTCCCAGGTTGAAATAATAAAAGCCTTATGCAGAGGAACTTGGTCTATTTCCCATGATGAAGTAGCCATTCTCACTCCATACAGAGCTCAGAAAGTTGTCATCAAGAAAGAGCTGGAGGAATCCAGCCTTGAAAATATTAAAGTGGCCACTGTTTTAGAAAGTCAAGGTATTACATCTATGTGCTGAGTGGAGAAAAAGTCAATTAGAAATATTCCTAATATAGTTATCTGACAATTTAATAGCTGTAACAGGAAAGAAGAATAAGATGTGTGTATTTTTTGTTAGTTTAGCTACTAGTGATCGTTCTTCAGTTTAGTTGTTGAATTTTTACTCTAAGCCCACAATTTGGTGATCTACCCATTTAAAAATCTGCTATTGAGTAATCATCAGAATAGTGGCTAATTTGTGAAGCATTGCATTAAAAAGATTAATCAACATGGCTAGTGGAAAAGGAGAGCATTATATTTCGCTATAGACAACTACATGTTAATAATCACTATATTTCTTGTGCACAATAATTCATTTCACTCATGTTTTTAGGAGACGAGTATGGATTTGTTATATTATCGATGGTTCGCTCAAAGCCTATGGAATATCTTCAGTCTCCAGAGTATATTTGCCCGGATAAACACTGGCTGGAGGAAAACTTAGGTTTTATTACCGATAAGCATCAGATCAATGTTGGCATCACAAGAAGTAAATATGGCCTTGTGATTCTTGGTAAGTAGTTGTAGCCTTATTGAATCATGTTACATATGAACAAGCAGAGACACCATGAACAAGGAGAATGGATCACTTCTGGAAATATATAATGCTCTGACCACCTAAAGGCCTAAGGACAATTAAAAATAGACATGCTTCATAGCATCTTAGTCATTTAACTGATGATGACCACTGTAGAGTGGTTGAAATGTTATTGGAATTATTAAATTAGCTATAAGAAGTGATTTTTTGATATAAAGAAAGGTAACAGTAGTAAACATTTAATTTAGTAGTGGAATCTGTATAATTTTGAGCCACAACACAATGAAAAATAAATTGATTAAATCGTTAAGATATTTCTGCTCCACGTAGCCTTCCTAACAGAAATGTCTGGATTAAGAAATTTAACCTCATAAAATTTTAAATAGCTGGTACAAAACAGTTGTCATTATTTCTAAATCATTTTTCTATGTAGTTAAAAATGTCTCTCTGCAAATATACATGTGTATCTAATTAGATGAACTCAACAGCAGACTCGGCTATGATAGTTAATACTGTCCAAAACATTAATCATCATCTGCTATTCCTTGTTACATATTTCAATGCTAATATTGTTCAATTGCTACATGATATTTCAACAACTTGACAACATGCTCATTTTAAATAAATAAATAGCTTCAACATAGAAAAAAAAAAGATTTAATAGATCGCATAGACAAAACAATGCAACAAATTAGCTATAAAAGTTCAATACATTTATAAAGAAACAAACTAGTGGAATTTATGCTTAATTAGCTAGCTATGTATACTACTTCACTCAAAATTCTTGTTAATTAGAGACTCCCTTGACACATGCATATTAAATCATGTGTTTTTAACAATTAGACTAACAGCTCATAGATAGCTATTCCACTGATTATTTTATGTGTTTATTTCATTGTAGGTAATAGGTCACTGTTAAAGTACAACTCCACTTGGAAGGAGATCATTTCACACTATGAAGACAGAAATTGTGTCATCAGTGCTTCTGAATTTCCACCAAGAATATGACTGCGATAGCTATATGTCATGAAATACACCTGTATCATACCCTGTATGAAATAAATGTTGTGATAATTATTTTCCTGTATGTTATTTTAAGTAGTGAAACCCTTTACCTACACTATTAATTCCTCCCGCGTGATTTGCCATCTGCGCGACTCGTGCAGGAAATCAATTATGCATGGGAATAATTTAATAGAGGTTATTCAGTGGGCGTGTCACTACCGCGTAATTCAAACCGGGCGCCATTTTGGGTGGCATAAAGACGACCTTCAAGTAGAATGGTGAAGAGTTGCTGTGCTGTTGGGTGTACAAACAGGTTCTCCAAAGATTCTACACTAAGGTTTTATCGCAAGATACTGACAGGAAGAGAAGATGGGTGGCAGCTATAATAAACAGAAAAAATTGGCAGCCAGGAGAATATAGCAGGGTTTTCAGTGCTCACTTTATATCAGGTGAAAAGAGTAACAATCCTCTTTCTCCAGATTACATTCCCACTTTCTTTATTGCTTCTCCAGTAAAGAAAACATTAGTAAGAAATGCAGCAAGGTTTGATAGGGGGCAACACACTAACACTAGACGATTGGAAAACACATCAAGGCTTGATGCTGCCCAGTCACTTCTGACACTTCATGAGCAAGGCAATGGTTCTGCATACTGTGAGCCATACAGTGGTGTTTCTAGCTACACTGATATGAGCATCGCAGACATAAATGATCTGGAGCATACAGTAGTCCAGCTCACGCAAGAAAGTGAAGATCACAAAAAAGTAAATCTTGAATTGAAGGTCAGTTTAAAGCTTCAGTTTAGACAGTGATGCCAAGGTGAAATATTACACTGGATTGCCTTCAACTGATATACTCAAAGCTGTTTATGATCTGACTGTTAGTGGTGCTGAAGATGATCGGTCTGCTCTAACTTAATCAATTAATTTTGACTGATGAAACTGAGGCTGAATTTGGGAGATGTTGATTTATCGTATCGTCTTAATATTAGTCAAGCTTCAGTCTCAAGGTACTTCAATTATTGGATTGACAGGTTATTCGTGAAGCTTTCCTTTCTTATTATGTGGCCTGAGCGAGCGGAAGACTATGCCCCTTTTAGAGAAAAGTTTAGATCCTGCGTGGTAGCGATAGATTGTTTTGAAGTATTTATTGAGAGACCTAGTAACCTTAAAGCTTGAGCACAAACCTGGTCAAATTACAAGAAACATAACACAGTTAAATTCCTTATTGGTATCGCACCACAAGGTACCATTTCATATATATCTCAGGGATGGGGTGGTAGAGCTTCTGATGTGCACATCACAGACATTGTGGACTACTGGAAAAACTTCTACCTGGTGACATTATCCTGGCTGAGCGTGGCTTCACTATTCAAGAAAGTGCAGCCATGTTTTGTGCTGAAGTTAAACTGCCTCCATTTACAAGAGGAAAATCTCAATTAAGTAAATTGAAAGTAGACAAGGCTAGGAATTTGTCCCAAGTTCGAATTCATGTTGAACGGATTATTGGTGTTGTGAGGCAAAAATAGTCTATCCTGCAGTCAACTTCACCAATACAAATTATAATGTGCGACGATACAAAATACAGCACACCATTGATAAAATCGTAACAATTGCATGTGCTCTATGCAATGTATGTTACTGTTGTTTCATCTAACTAGCATCACCAAAATATTACATGTAGCTACCCACTGAAATCATATTTTGTTCATTTAATTTGTTGCATTTGCAATTATAATACATTGATGATATGGATGAATATCATTAAACATAATTGAAGTCAATTTTAAAGCAAAATAAAATGCAATGACAAACAGATGCTAATAAACTAGCTAATGAGCTGATTTGTGTTTCTTCTTCTTGTTCATAAATGCAGTGCATTCCTTGCAATACCAACTCCCTTTTGGTACGTCTTCAAGAGTCAATTTCAAGCATTGTAGATGAAACCATTGTATAGGGCAACTGTCATTATCACAACCTATCACATTTCCTTCTTCACCTTTCTTGCAATAGCACCAGACATCATCTTTTGCTTCAAATTGAGAATTGGCATGTTCAATACAAGTTGGTTCCTTGGTCAAAACCTTTCCCAAGACTTCAGGAAAAATTCCTATTTTGATAAAGGGTTGCACTTTTTGTAAGGCTTCTGTAATAAACTTGTCATCAAATGCAATCCTCTGCACAAATAAATCTTGATTGGTATACACAATAAAATCGCCATAAATAGTGTTACAAAATTTCATTTGCATTTGAATTTGAAAATAGTAACTGTGGGTGCGTTTTATTTCCATTTTCCCTTCTTGCGATTTTTCTAAAAAAGAAACTTCACCTTCAAATTCAGATAATGTTTTGTTTCTGCAGGAATATGGACACTTTATTTCAAGTACACCACGTCCACAGCATTGACACGAAACAAATCCATCTGGTGATGCCCCCATGAATGGATATTTACTACTTAAAACGAGACCACAAGGAGAAATCATAAATTGTGTATGCTTATTCTTGTATTGAGCAATATATGTATGCTTCACGGGCAGGTCCTTCATGATTACAGCCCCAAGTACATGCAGCTGAATAAAACTTACTACTCTCTGGATCTACATAGTATACATAACGCTGATTTAAGACGTGATGCTGTTACTCGGCCAGTACGTTGCTGAAACCATACTTTAGATTTGGATTGGCCTCTAGTTACTTCTTCAACCATCTTCACCTGATCTTCACTCACAGTATATGACTCGTAAAATTCTTCGCATTTTTTAAGCAGTTCCGGATAACTCAAATTCAAATAATCTGGATTATAGTAAGCTGATAATGGTTTCGGATTTTATTTACTTTCTACCAAGGAAACATATTGTGGGGTTGGGTTTCTTGCGCTGCTCTCACAACGCAGGTCCGCTGCCACCAGAGTTCCCACAGCCCAACTGACAAAGATTCAGCTTTTAATAAAAGTAAGGCATGCAAGAACTGATACACGTGACATAAAACTTAACTTAAATACGAACATGAAACTCCACCTATTATGACCCACAATGACGTACACGATCTATACTTCCTGCTCTGCAGCGTTTAGTTCGCACTGCAGAGCAGGCACACACACGCACCGCTAATTGACACTCAAACACATGACTTACAAAAACTCTCTAAGGGCTGGTACAATTAAATGAAAGGCTGATACAATTAAAGAAAGGCTGATACAATTACATGAACAAAATAACATAACATAAACAAGTTCTGAGTTCATGTGGGTAGGGCTAGACTCCACCCACATCTCTGTGCTTCTCTGTCTTCTTCTCTTTATCTCCCTTCGTCTTCTCATCTCTGTCTTTCTCCTTCCTGGGCAGACCCACACATATGATTCAGAAAATTCTGGAACAATGGTAAGAATCGCAGGCTTACTTTTTAGTTTTGAAAAGGCTGTAAAAAACCTTAACTTTGACTGATTTACTGGCTGCAGAACTGGAGCTACCTTCAGTTCTAGTAGTATCTCCTAGCTTAGAAACAGAAAAATTAATTTTAGCAATTGGCTCATATGAAACATTTTGAAAAGAAGGAGGTAGCCATGAGCAAGGAAGATAAGTGCACGATGTCTGTTTCTTCATTTTAGAATTTTCCTCTAAAGCAAAAAAGAAGTCCAGCAACATGGGAACACGCTTCCCCAAGACCTGCCATGCACGTACAATGAGCAGCACGAACACAACCAAGAGCTGATAAACTTTGAGAATGACGCACCAAACAAATAGCAAGGAAAGTGTCATTGAGTACTGTGTACCATGACTTTACTAACCCATCCATCACAATAGTATTTGTAGCCCTCAAGACTCTTGTATGCTTTTAGACTCTCTTTGGTGTACAAGCTTGGAGTTTCAATTAAATAGTTGTAGATGTCAGGGTATTCAACATTAGGCCATTCATATAACGTACGACTAGGATTGCCTGATCAATTTTTTGGCTATCAATGAATGTGTGTAAAAGGGCAACTGTGGTTGGTAAGACTAGATGGATATCATAATGAATAGACTACAAGTAAAAATATAATATGTCATGATAAGGTCAGTATTATTGATCTGGCTTCATATGAAATTTAACTTTGCTCAACAAGTATTGTTGGGTTTGGGAGAGGAGAACTGAGAGTTGTCTATAGTACCAGAATAGTACTGGTGTGTCACATACTACTACAGCAAGAAATCACCCTTGCCAGACTAGCTAATATAAGTGATCTTAGCTGGTACTGTGACATGTAGGAAGAGTACAACTAATTGACTCAACTTCATCTCAATAGCCTAGACTCAACATATCAAATTTTATACTGACAATTTACTAATATTGGTAGCTAATGTGGTAAGCAAGCTTATTTTTCCTGGTACTTTCAGTAAAATTTAGCATACCTTTTTTAATAACCATGTTCCGTCTTGAAGAGTTGACATTAATGACATTAGCTACTGTATTATAATATAATAAATGCAAGTACTTATTCTGCAGCAGTCAGTTCACAGGAACTGCTGGCTTATTTTTTAAGCCCAAGGTTTAGCAGCAAGTGATAAATATTGAGATAATAAAAAAAAAAAAAAATAATAAATAAATAAAATTAATGAAGAGAACTATAAATTGCTATTAGCTATTGACAAAAAGAACAAATATAATCATTGTTATCATTTATATTAATGCAGTTTAAATGTATCCAAACAGAGCACAGCTTGCATGATATCCACTGTACATTATCATCTTCCAATGTATCATCTTGCTGGAAACACACAGCACAAATTCCAGTTTCAGTACAATTTAATTCGTCTTCACATTGCATAGCTTCAGTAATAGTGGGCTTGCTAATAGTTCTTATAGAATCCAATCTTTTCTTTCGTGTTGAAAAAAACTTTCTTTGCGGTATACTTTTAGTATTAGCTGCTATTTTTTTAATTGGCATGTCATCAGATGATAATGCAATGGATGAGATATTTCCCAATGATTCATATACCGATTGTAGTGAGTCAGTGCTTTCCATACTACCACACAGAGATTCAATTTGGGATAAACGACATTTTATTTTTTGAAGCAATTTTATTTTGTCTATACAAATAGTTTCTGAATTGTTATACGAGGCCAATCTTTGAAAATGCTCCCTATCACAACCTTCATCATAACCTCTGATCTGAGCATTGTTGACATCTTTATTGATATACATATGTACTAAATGAATATGTTTGCACACAGTATTATTAGTGCAAGCATCCAAACAGGAGCAAGTGTATTGGTGAAAACATGCCAAACAAAATTGGCATTTCAATTTGCAGTTACAGCTATCCATTATTTTACATACTGTATAGCATGTACTTGGCCTTTTCTGGGAAGATACACTATATTCGTTATCTTTCTTATGCACAATTTGTGCATCGTGAAACAATTCTGCTGTTTTGTGTCTCTTGTTTATGTCACAGATTCTGTGACTGTGTTTTCCCTTCTCTATCTTTTGCAAGTTTTCATATGCTTTATCTCGAGCAATTTGAAATAAAACATGGATTAGAGTGTCCAAACGTCTGTTTCGTTTGTGTTTCAGATAAACTATTTTCAATACACGATGGAAGGCTTCTGCATGCATATTTGAATTAAATGGACTTCCTACTCTAAAACACAACGCCCATTGTTCTATATGATTAGTATAGTGTTGAAAATAGTCCAAGAAAGAACTACTTTTGTGTTGTGTCAAAAATTTAGTTAACAATATTTGGAATTTTGTTTTGCATGACTCCATCAAGAGTACCTGTAGTTGGTGATATGCTTCTTGCTGACTACTGGGGCTATCAAAATATCTTTTAACTGCTTTCCTCCAAGCACGATCAATGTGCCAGGCACACCATATGTAAGTTAGTTCTTTCTGAATCAAATACATCATTCCAAGCATTGTAGTACTGTAGTGCCATGTCTGACATAAACCACTCTGTAGAAAGATCACCACATGTTGATTTAATTGCTTCAAATATATATTTTATGACAGATTCATCTTCGCGATTTGATATACCCCAAGCTACAGGAATTCCTTCCTGATACTGGTCTAAGACAAGTACACTGATTAAATGAAAACTGTAACTATTTACATTATATGTTGCATCCACACATATACCATTTTTTCCAAATTTAACAAACATTTCCTTTTGAAATTCTGTCTGCAAAACAAGAAGAAAATCATGAGTATCTAAAGAAGTATACTTTTTAGAGGAGTTTTCACTTTGTTGTTTGAAGAGTAGAACAGCATTGTAATCTGATGCTTGCATTTCATCAACCATTGTTGAAACACTCACAAAGTCATTAGAATGCCTTTGTATTCCATCTGTGTTGAATATTTTCCTAATATTGTTCACATCCTTTCCTGATATCAAATGATCTCTGGTAATTCCTCTTGCAGATTTGCTGCCTCGAATGTCCTGAATAATTCTATTTGGGGAAATCCCTGCCTCAAGCTTTTCAGCAACAACAAGTTTGGTAGTGTTATTAATGTGTAAATGTCCTAGTTGATTTTTATGATTGTAATGTGTTGAGCTATAAACCACAGTAGTACAATCACTACGGACATTTTTTATTGCTTTAATATATGCAGAGCAATTCATATTTAGTTTACTTGATCCCTGACTTTTCAGTGCTCTCTTCCCAGAACCCCGAGATTTATATTTACCGGTACGATTACAGTAATAATAATAATATTCATTGCCATCACGTATATTTGGGGCACTGTGCAATACATACCAAGAATCTGTCAAATTCTCTTCTTCTTCTTTCCATTCAAGGAAATGATGGAAACTACCAAATGTATGCCTTGTAATCACTACATCGATGTTGTGCACAGTTTGTAGATGATTGTTTAAAGCATCAATACTGGACAACCTGTAAATGAAAGAAATTCTCAAAACATTAACCATTGTATGATTTGTCAAATACCTTTTTTCACAAATATCACACTTATTTCTTCCCGTTTCTGCTGAGTGTACTGTATTCATGTGTCTAGACAAGCTGCTGTGATGGGAGTACTGCTTATTGCAAATTTTACATCTCAGTGATGATGGTTCTTTGATATTATTTTGCTGTAAGTTATTAGTATCAAATAGAGAAGAAGAAAGGCAAATAGAATTAGACTGATTCTGCTGTTGTTGAAGACTAGGTGTATTAATTAAGCCACACTTCTGTATGACGTCCACTGGATCTAAATATTTGATATTTTAGTCACAGGAATTGGAACAAATAAATTATGATATGTCAAAAAAAAAAAAAAAAAGAATTAATGGTTATTCTACCTGATACTGAAGTATTTAGAATCTTTGAGTTTGATTCTTCTTCTGCTTCTTTTATTTTCTTTTGTGGCATAATTAGAAATTCTGCAGAAATGCTTGCTTTTTCTGAAGCACATCTTTTTCTGCTCTTACCACTAAAGTGTTCAGCACGGCTAGCCCCTGAAACATTATTTGAAAGGATTGTATGATAATAATAATAAATGGCATATGCCATTCTCACGAAGTACCTGTTGGTGATAATTTGGATGAGGTTGGTGATATTTTAGAAGATCACTTTTGATGCCTGTAGCAAGATGGTATTAAATTAATAATACAATAACAAACAGAGTAATTGCATTAGATATTACCATTTGCTGAAACTTGTGAGAACAATTTTTCTGTTTTTGTTCCCAAAGACAATTTATTCCGTTTTAATTTCTGTGAATCTTTCTTTGTTGCTGAACTTTTCCGTATCAACAAGCTCCTTCTGCTATTCATTTCGCTAATACATCAATGTAGCTAATATTAACATGAAAAATAATTAAAAAATACTTTATATACAACATACATCAATTTTCCATGAAGAAGTTCCTCTGTAATAATATTTCTGATAATTGGCATAGCATTCTATTACAAAATAAAACACTTATTATAAAAATTAACTGTTATTTTACCAGTTAACTTAGTCGATAACTTTTATTGCCTACCTGATCAAAGTCCATTAATTCATTCTGAATCCTGTATAGTGCAAACTAAAACCATTGTTGTTAATAATTATAAAGAAAATAATATTGACATTAGTCCTTTGCATTACCTGAGTCAGAAAAACACCACAGTCAAAAGAATTTGTTTGCCTTGGAATATTCTATATAAGTTTGATTTTAATATTAAGGTCACTAATTTCATATAATTTATCATAGACTTACCTTTATAGCAGTGTAAGACCAATTTTGCCAGTTTGGATTGGCATATCCTTTCTCATTGAATCTTTCATTAAAAAATATCCTAAAAATATTATATTGAGGCTAAATTGAAAAATTTTAAACCATTAATTTGACTACTTTAGAGAGTTCCAATAACTTGGATGATCATTATGAAAGGAATCGTAATATTCCACTGCCTTCTTTGATGTGTCCATAACCTATATTTGACAGTTTAGAAATAATGGCAATGTAAGTTTTTACCAAAAGAGTCCAATGACTATTTTCATGGTTAATAAATGTGAGAATGTAGTCACATTCGATAATGCTATCCTGAAGAGAAAAAAAAATACACTCATTATCCAATTATTGTCAACACATCAATTTATAATTACCTTATTGTACCAACGCTTTACTCCTGAATATCCTTTATGTATTAGTTTCTTCATGAAGTGTGATCCCAAAATAAACACTCTCTAGTGTATAGATGCTGTATGATTATTTAATAGATAAATGACTATTTATGTTTTACCTTGGAAGACTGGGTTCTCACCAGATCCAAATAACATTGAATAATCTAACACAATGACAGCATTTTAAAGACAGTAGCATGTTAGCTGATGATAATATTAATACAAACCTCATCAGATAGCCACTGATTATTTATTATTCTCTGGCACTGACGTAATGTAAGGGAAGGGTAGTGATTAAGCTCTGTGTATAGAATAGTATGAATAATGCATCTAAGCTACTCAATGTAGCTAAGCAAATCATTACCACATCTTTTGTATACTAAGACTGATGGATCTTTAGAAAGTACTTCTTGTAAATCAACTTTTGTAGCCTAAAATGGTAACAACATGTAAGGAGAATTGAAGTTTTTGTAGTAAGCTTACCTTTTCATCATTCATAAGAAACCATGCATTTTGGTCAGAATCATTGATGTAACTAGTGTAATGTCCGTTACCGGAGAAAAGATGATAATATACCACACATCCAACTAATCTGTACACAATTCCCTTTTTGACTTGTAAAAACAAACTCTGCAGTGAAGTTTAAATAATGTTATATAACAAGGAACTAAAATCCAATTTAAATAAATTTAATACCTGTATTTCTGCTCTTTGTTGCCTAAACAATAATTCAGTTCATAAAATAGTTGAGCGTAAATGACAAGGTTTGACTTACGAGCTAGCAATCTTTGATATGTGTACTATAAGTACTGAAGGATTTGAAGCTATCTCCTTTTCTAGTGTAATCCCAGATTTATTGCAACTGTAAATTATGAAGTAGGTAGTAATGAGTGTCAATAAAAAAAAAGTTTAGTGAAAGTGCAATTCAAATAATGAATGGAGTACTAGCTAGTAGCTGACTAGGGATGCTTCCAGAAGCATATACGAGCATAATAGCTTGAGGTCTTCAGTTGCCATGTTACCATCAAACATAATTATAAACATATCCATAACAATCTGTTCAGTTCTATCACACTGAGGATGGCTAGATGAATGGCAGCCGAAACGTCTGTATCAATCTATTTATATGACTAGTGAATTGATATATATATATATATATATATATTAGCTATGTGTACACCTAGTCAAACAAATATAATCATAGACATATTTTACATACATATTTTGCTTAAACTAGTCAATAGCTAATTCTCATATAACTTTGTTGTCATTGTTTATTGATAGAAGCTTGTTTAATCAAACTTATTTAATATGTCTATATTGCTCGGCTACACCAATACTTGTTACATATTCCATCAGCAATGCCTTCCTTCTCCATAGCATCAACAAATAATTCGGGGACACTTTGAATCTAAAATTAATTATTTTAGTTAGAGTATCATAATTTCTGATGCAAAAAAGAGGCATCAACCTTAGAGCCGGATCCAGCTTGCAGTGTTAAACACACTTCTCTATCTTTCACCGATTGTACATGTTCACACTTGGTACACTTCACTACATAAGAAACTATTGACATGTTAATACATAGTGAACTTTTAAAATCTTACATTGCCTTGACACTATCACCATAACATCAGTTTGAAATGTGCTCCTGAAACTTTATAGGCATGTTTAGAATTGAGCAATCTATGACGGTGTTATATTTCAAACTTACTGTGATGAATTACTCATGAAATAATCTATCAAGAGTAGCAAGAATTCATGCGCATCAAATGGCTCTCCTGGACAAATTGATGAGTGGATTGCTAATAAAAACCAGCATCTATAATTTTTTGTTGCAGTTTTTCTATTGATAAAGTTGACATTACTTGGAAATGATATCTGTAATCTGCTAATATCTAAACTAGTGCCTTCTCTTCCATACTGGTACTTTCCCATAAAGTCACGGAAAGCACAAAAGACACAATCTTTCGAACCTATAATGAATTAAGTATATTTGAGAGTATATGGCTATATGCAGTTGTGTATAGTAGGAAAGAAAAATTAGTTACGTGAAATAAATAAATAATAATCATAACTAAAATAAATAAATGAATAAATAAATAAGTTGCATCCTTGGCCGAAGAAAGGAAGTCTGCCAAGTATGCACATCTAGCACCTCAGTTCATTATACAGCCAGTCGCCATAGAGACCTCAGGCGCCATAGGGCCCTCTACCCTATCTTTTCTAGAGAAGTTAGGCAGACGCATCCACCTGGCCACGGGAGACCCCCCGCTATACACAGTTCCTCCTTTAGCGGCTGTTAGTAGTGGTACAACGTGGAAATACAGCAGCAATTTTAGGCAGTACAGGCAACTAACTTATTCATCATATTTATTCATTCAATTACTTCGTTAATAAATATGTAAATAAATAAATAGCTAAATCAACAAATAAAAATAAATAAATAAATAAACAAACAAATAAATAATAAACAAACAAATAAAAAACCAAATAAATAAATCACAACATTGAGGTGCAGTATTTTTTTAGCACAAATAAATGCTCCTGTAAAAATACTACTCTGTACTCTCATGGCTTACAATCACTGCTTTGATGGTTACTAAGCACAGATGTAAGTAAGTTGTTTAGCTGCTTTTGGCTCAAAAAACACTGCAGAACACTTGCAGCGAAGCAGGTATTCCCACAGTTGGCAATTCCAGGAGGAAATAACATAACCACTAAATATGATAAGAAGCCAGCCAATCACGGTAACCACGAGCACTGGACTGCGACCTTTTACCATCTGAATGGCTTGCGTTACCATTTTGACGATCTTTACCGATGCTAATATCCTGTCCCTAGTCGTACGTATTCATATACCAAGCTAAACTGGTGCTCACCGATTGTGCTGGCTTTTCCCACATTAAGTAAGGGTCTTCAATGTTACCCAGCAGTTCTAGCTTCCTTCTGTAGTGCTGCTGATCATCCCCCAAAAGCGTACTGAAGTAGATGCTAGTCATAGCTACACTGCCACCCGTACACTTGTACAGCTTCAGCCACCCAAAATGGCCACGTGGATCGCGATAAGGCGTGGCCACGCCCAACGTGAATAACCTCTTATATAATGACCCCAAGCCGTGTGCAGTAAATAGTAGGAGCAGGCAATATGGCAGAAAAGAGCAAGCGTTCCTTTAGCGCATCAATGATGTGCAAAGCTTGTTTTTACAAGTTGAGACATTTCCCAGATAAAGTTCTACCTCTGTTGGGAAAGAACCGCTGTCCTCGTTGTAAACGGCGTAAGCGCATACACGTCAAACTCATTGACGGAATCTACGAGACAACCTACGTTAGGAACAAACCGTCCACCACTTGGCCGATAAAGTGTGATCCTCGTAGGCGTAAGTGTGAGGGTGATCAGTGCCTCTTTGCTCATGGAGAAGAGGAGTTAACAAAATGGCAGGAAGAGTATACCCAGGGAATCAAACGTTAGTAGATTGTAGATTATATGTAGATTATATATATAATATAATATATAGGTGTGTGTGTGTGTGTGTGTGTGTGTGTGTGTGTGTGTGTGTGTGTGTGTGTGTGTGTGTGTGTGTGTGTGTGTGTGTGTGTGTGTGTGTGTGTGTGTGCAGCTAGTTCACTATGCTGAATCAGTTTGCTTTCAGCTAAGTCAGTAGTGAGAAACTCATACATGTATAAATTGAAGTCTTTATTTTTACTTGAGTAAAACTTACAGGGCCAACTTTCCCATCACAATTTATAATAATTAAGTTTGCACTGTACTGAGGGGGAAATCCCTCCATTTTTGAAAGTGAAAGTGTAGTGGGGATACTGTGAATGATTTACTCAAACAATATTTGCCAACATCTTCAATGAAGTCGATGAATCAGCCTTTAATCGAATCCAGGACTAATCCTATAAGATAATTCATAGTTATTATAGGAAGTGGAGGATTATGAATAGCAAGTTGTTTACCAAAATTTGTACTATACTGTATTCATGAATTCTTCAGCACGTGGACTGCCATACTCAGCACTGTAATATTATTTATAGTGATAGCTATGGACTTGCATAGTGTCTTCAGTACCTAAATATATTTAAAACTATATATATATAATTAGTTATATAGCTATATTTATATTAAAATCATCTCTGTCGCTTACTACATTTCTTTTATATGCTGTAATGTATTATGTATAGAACCACAAGCTGGACCCGAGAAACTCAAGGTAACTAAAGGATGGGTATTATTTGTTGTTAATGTTAAAGCTAAATTTCATTAAACTATTCCCTCGGGTACGACTGGTGTTAATTGGGAATTCAAGAACAACTTTTCATCAGCTGGAGTAGATATAGCACAATAACTGACATAGTTAACTGAGGACCAGTTTATGAGGTAGTATAAGATCAATTCTACATTATATATACATATATATATGTATATATTATATATATTATATATATTGAAGCTCTCTATAGAAACTTCATTTCCGTGATATAGAATTGAGTGAAGCAGTTGTTTATAAAGTTTTGACACCCCTACTTTTTTACACAATACATTATTAACATATTACATCATAAAATGGTATTTGTATAGTTTTGATTGTGAAGTGTATAGGATAACTCACTCACCTTCTGTTATTGTAATGGTTCTTATGTAACCTATCAGGACATAAGTTGTTGATTTGGTTATGCACACACAACTCTAGCTTCCTCGCCCACCTTCTCCTGTAGCTGAACCAGATTACTCAGCCACTGACGAATGGCCGGATTGGGATTACATAAGAAAAGAAAAAGCAAGTAGTAAATCTAGTACAAAAAAGGAAGAAAGCTCCACAATGTCTGGTGTTCAAGACACTATGGAAGCAAGTGTTGCATTAGACGCTTCAAGGGATCATCATAGTGCTAGTCAGGCGTCATGTGATCAATCTCATGATGTATCAAGGCTAGCCAATGTTTCTGGGACACCTGTGGTAGCATCACATGGTCCTGTGGGTAAGATCGTGTTTATAAGCTAAAGCAGTGATTAAGAAAAGTATTTTAATGTGCTACTTTATTTTACCTAACCTCTGCCAGAGTTTTGTAATATTGATTATTACAAGATTTTGCTAACAACCGTTAAAGCAGGGCTGGACTTGTAAGTGATGATAACTGAGATACTATAATTATATTGCACAATGACATCGTTTGTCATCTATTATTAGTTTAATCAGACAATTATCGTATCACGAAGCAGGTAACGAGTAATAATTTTGAACTCCTCATGTTTGTTTGTGTGTACAGTAGCGAGCTCTTTGAGTATGGCACTACTACTGTATTCTACCAAACCTTCGTTTTATCCGAGAAAGATTTCGACTTGGTGTAAGCACAGTTATCGTTACACGATCGTGATAAGTAGCACGCGTCATCGTCAATTGATAATTTATATATGAACTTTGTGTTATTATAATAATAATATAATATTATGGTTAATTGGCTAATCAATGCTTGATTTGTCAATTATTGGCTATAGATGTGAATCTGGCTTACAATGCTAGTGATGATAATAATTATAATGGTAGTAAATATTATATTATAATAACTACATTAATGTACATTACGTCAATTGGAGTATTGTTATTGTGAATTATTTTGTTAATTTTATTTTTAAATTAAGATAATTAAAATATGACCATGTTATATCTAAATGTAGGGACATCGATGGAGGCAAGATTGCATGAGCAACAGAGTCAAAATGTTGGTGAAGGTACTTCTCAGGAAACAAGGATTTCACATCCACAACAAGATGGAGAAGCAACAAGTAAAAGAAAGTCGGATCAGGAAACCAAAACATCCTCTATTAATTCTAAGAAGGAAAGTGAAGAGCCTAAAGGGACTCTCCAGAATGAGGTTTGAGGTCTATACTTTAGTCATTCTAACCACTCAATTCTAAATATAATATTTTGCATGGTATCATTGTTCAGTTGATGACTGTAAGGGAAGCCTCTGGTTCCTCAATGAGAACAAAGTCTCCTGCTTCTTTTTACAGCAGGGAAGTTAAAGCAGCTGAGCGTGAGCAGGTCACATTGGCTACCAAACAGAAAAAGAAGAAAAAATCTGGATCCAAAAAACCTTTGTCAAGTATTTCAAATGAGGTATATCATAAATGTAATTGTAATAATAGCGTCAGTATCATTTTTATTGTTTAATTTATCACTGTAGCCAGTTTATGCAGGAGCAGTTTCTGACTCAAATTCTGTTGAAGATAGTAAAATTTTTGTTTCTGACCAAAGTGTTGAACTACATGGTACAAAGACTAGTGAAGCAGCTGGAAAAATGTTAGCTGTTAATGAAAGGGAAATTACAATAAAAGAAGATTATATGCTAACCCCTTCTAATAAGGTTTGTAGTATTTTATAATAATGTGTTTTGCATCAATTAAGTGTTCATATTATATCAGATTGCTGGCAGCACTTCTGCAGTTGGTTCTGATCTAAAGGAGTCACCAAGTTCTGAAAAATGTGGTGCCAAGATGAATGAGGATGTGGGGCTATCAACTAACAGTCAACGAGGAAGAGCTGCCAATCCAACAAAAGAAACACACAAGCAGACTCCTCAGACACTGGTGGTTTGTTGAATTAATTAGTGATGATTACTACACTAATGTTTGCTAATATTTTTGTATTGTAGAGCAATGTTACAAAACATTATTCTAGCTCCAGGTCCGCTGGATATCATGATAATGTAAGAAGCAAAAAATCTGGTGAGGTGAAGTCTAACCAGAGCAATGAAGCAGCTACTGCTGTTAACCAGAGCAATGAAGCAGCTGCTGCTGTTTGTCTATGGGAATTTGTTAAACCAAAACAAAAGAAGCACATGCAGACGTTTTCCAATAAGGTTGTTATTACTGTTAATACTGTTGCATACTATAGCAATTGCATAGTACATGTATACTGTATTGTTAATACTGATGAAGTGATTGTCCTTCCTATTTAATATACTAGACGTACAATGTTAGTATTTTTTTTGTCATTTACATTTATTTGGATAGTGATTTAACTGTTACATGTTTTTTGTTTTTGTTTTCTAGAGTACAAGCTTGTTGCCAGGGAAGGCATCTTTACAACAGAAGGGAAAATCCAAATACAATGAGATGTATTTTTCAGATTTAAATACTTATGATTTTCACCAAAAATTGACTAAAGGCAACTACAGAGAGAAGTTTCACAAGCTTCTTTGCTTGGAGGAGAAGGAACGTGCAAGTCAGCTAGCTCAAAGGTATATAACATTGACTACTATGTGCTCAAATTAATTATCAAGAGTATAGCTTGAATTAGGTTGATATATCATGAGTTTGAGAAAATTGGAGAAAGACTCTCTACCCACTGTTGAAAGCTAGTAATTATAGTGTGCTAAGAAATACATTACTGATTCATTGTATTTCTAGATATGTTATTTGTGTAATGATGAACATTGCATTGGGGGAGGGGGTGGGCTTTTTTTTATATAAGCAATTAATTTAGTGCTCTCTTTTTGTCTCAACTTCTTTTTTTTTTTTTCTCTATGCATTCTGTGGGTAACCACATGGCAAGCCAACTAGCAAGTTGCTAATATCAAGGTCGCCCACACAAAAAGCAAAGTGACCAGTAGACAAGAGGATGATATGATACTATGATACAAGCTAGCTATTTATATACTAAACAAATAATTTCTTAAGTGAAATTTGAATGATCTTCTGGATGTGGATGTTAAAATCCTGTCTGGAATTGAGTTCCATAGCAGGACTGCTCACAAAATATGAGCCACGGTGATGTGTGCACCCTCGGTAGAAATAGGGGCTTAAAGTTGGCATGACGAACTGAAGTAGATGGGTGTGGTTCGAAGACTGAGGCTGGGATTAAGGATTCCCCACTGAGGATCCTCTCACACAGACAGAGCTTGGCGAGTTGACGCCGCAGGTGCAACCTAGGCCAACCCAACTGGTTGACAAGGTCTGAACCCGTAAAAGACCACTTCCTGGTCACCACCTTAGCTGCGAACTCCTGCACAGACTGGACAATGTCCTATGGTCTATACACACATTAAATTTATGGGCATTTTGGGATTCCACCTGGGGAAAACCCATGGTAGTCCTCAGAACACAATGTGGTAGTATGAAGCTTTAGTTGAACTTTTAGCCAAGTCTCATAATAGCCAATGCTCTCCACATTTCTAAATCTCTACCTACAAAATACTAATCATTTTTTTCTGAAAGCAGAGTTAAGTAGTCTTATCCTATATTGTGTGCGCATGTATTTAATCCCAGTTTGGTTGTTCAAAAGGCTGCGATTTGGGGATGCAAGGAGCCCTTTTACTTGACCTTTAATTTTTTTTTTAATTTGGTTACCTGTGTGATATTTTCAAACTTTTTTAGCCATCTTAAATCATTAATTTAAAATTTTTATCACCGAGTTTACTGTTTTCTCCCTTTCTGTATTATTTCACTGAGTTTTGTTCTACTGCATTCTCTGATGTCATGTACACTGTGAGGTAACACTATGAGAATTGTGCAATTGTTAACTAAGGAGTCATTAAATTTTGCAGTCATTTTGTTGCAGCATATTGTAAAGCCTAAGTTTTCATTAGCTACATGAAGAGTTGTGTTTATAATGCAGTGCAATTCTCTATACAACATATGTGGCCTCATTCACCACTTCTCTGAACTCACTCTCTTCAAGTAGCCATATAAAGAGAAACCTTCGCAATAGCACACTATTCATATAATGTTACCAATACCTGTGTTCAGTAGTTCTGCACAATAACTCATGATAGTAGTATAGCGAGTATTACTGGTTACTAGCACTGATAGTGGTGTGCCCAACAATTGATAGTAGTATCAAACAATGAGAACAATAACCGCGATTGTTTTCCTCTTCTTAATTTCCTGACTGATTTGTAAAAATAGTTTACTGGTAGCCAATACAGTAAAATGTGTGGATTGTCACGTCCTGCCAGAGAGACGCCTTTTCGCAATTGTGTGGTTGTAAATCCCACTGACGTTCTGGACTTTGTAATTGATAATGTAAAATACAATAGAGAATGAATAATGATTCAAAATGTGTAACTTAGGTAAAATGAAAAAGTGTATGCATTATAAGTTAGTCAGACAGTCGAACATCGACAAACATCGACGACAGCTAAATGGGCATACATGCTTTCCTTCAGGTGTCCTTGCAGGCCTAAACAATATATGCATAGAATATAGCTACTTACAATTAATAAAATATATTGATATAATTCAATATTATAAGAACTATAGTGTTGTAGATGGTGTTACAAGAGAAATTTCATAATTTACAAGACAATCGTATTGTATTGACTTCCTCCAATATCTTTAACTTTTTCAAATGACCATAATTACATAGCAAAATAACTTTCCAGAATTATCAATTTTTGAACCTGCCAACACTCGTAAGACATACCACTCCTCCACAGCTAATATGATGTAGGAGATCCCATGGTGGTGGGTTCACATGCTGCACTAGACACATTGTCAGCAAGAGAAAAAAAAAAGCAGCGATATTTTAAAACTGTTACGAGAAGAAATAATCTTTAATAGAACTCCAAAAAGATAATATACATCCTCTAGTAAATTTATGTCAATAATAAACGGTACTTTCTTTGCCATTTGAAATTGTATACACATGTGTACCAATGTCCATTATGTATTGTAGTTGCAACTACTATATTATACTAATGATAATCAGTTGTCATTACTATCATAATATCCATTGCATATGGACAGTTGGTGGAAAGACTTACGTGACAATAGCAATAGGTTTGATGGTTAATAGTTTGATTCAGTTGACCTTTAGTGGTTAAAAAGACAAGCTTTCAACTATTCAGCTATTCAACTATTCAGCTATTCAGCTATCACTACGAGGAGGGAGAGGGAATCAACCAATACAAACACTGCGAAACAGCCAGGCAAAATTTTTCTACTATCCAAAAGCTGAGTTAGTCTGACAAGGTGGACTAAATTGTGACAGAGATGACAATATCATTACTGTCATCAAGGCTATGTGATGCTGTCTTTGTTAGTATTACAGTTTTTGATAAAATCAATTGAAATTTTTAAATTCTTAAATTAGGGTGATTTGCTCAAGCAACTGAAATTCACGTAATATATAGCACACTTTTTGAAGTATAGGTTTTTTTGACTGTTATACTTTATATCCATCTCTTCTTGTTTGTGTTAGATGTAATAAGACGTATGATATAGTGATCTGTGACAAGGCTTACTATGGCAGTGCAGGCAGTATGACAGCATTCATTGATGTACCTTCTGTGCCAAGTGATGGTTCTGGTAGTAGTGATTCACTATCATACGCCAAACAGGCTAGTTGTTCTTCATCAATATGTTTACTTGACAAAAGAGTGATCAACGCAACTCACATTTCTGATGGTATTATTCCTTACCATGTGGATCACAACTTCAATGCAATCGTTTTTAAATTTACTGAAAAGGATACAATTGAATTGGGCATAAAATTTGTGGATGGAATAGTACGAATTCAAGGGCATGTCAATTTTGAAGCTGATTTAGCCTATTTTATTCGAATGCACAAGGCATTGGATGATCTTCCTGCGGCTGCTTTATCAAAGATTGTGCCAGATAGCAGTAGATTTGGTATCAAATATGAATTAGTAAACAAAATGACATGGCCACCACGGTTTAATGAAAAAGGTGAGAAGAATAAGCAATTAGAACTCAACGAAGAGCAAGTTACAGCTTTAAAGAAAATTGAAAGCTTCAATCCAGCACTTCCATTTATTGTTCTGGGTTCTTTTGGAACAGGAAAGACAAGGCTTTTGGCCAGGTCTGCATATAATAGTGTTTGCAATGGTGGCAGAGTTAAGGCTCTTCTTGTAGCTCACCATCAATCTTCAGCTGACACTTTAGTTCAGCAATTTAATAGACTTGGAAACTACCGTATAAAGATTCTTCGTGTGTGCAAATCGGGTGAGTGGAGGGAGAATTTAGACTGTGTTAAATTTATGTCTATTGACAAAATCAGAGATAATGGCAATTTCCTAGACAATTATCACATTGTCATCACTACTCTTGGTATATCTCGAAGCTTGTTATTTAAAGTCATTCCTGCAAGAAGGGAAGGGTACTTCTCTCATATATTTATTGATGAAGGTGCTCAGACTAGAGAGCCTGAGGCAATCATTCCACTGTGCTTCGCAGGAGAACATACCAAAGTTGTAATTGCGGGAGACCATTGCCAGGTAATTTTTCATAACTTACAATTAGGTAACTGATCACAAAAGAAAGATTTTTAACTGCATAGTCTAGCAGTACATCAAGGAACAGTTGTGGGTTTTAATAGAGTTCTAACCTGTACAAAGAGGTCATTGAAAAATAATGTCATCTATTTGAAAAATTGTGGAGATAATTTGAATAGTAGTCCCAGCGAATAGAACATTCCAGTTGGCATTGTAGCTAATCAGAGACTTAATTTTATTATTTTTATTTTAGGTGGGACCACGAGTGCTATTATTAGGTAAAAAATCTCAAGAGTGTGGTCTTCAAGTGTCCTTGTTGGAGCGTCTTCACCACCAATATAGGCAACATCATTCAGATAAGTACACTGCATCACTTATAAGGAACTACAGATGTGTGCCTGAAATATTACTGCTGCCATCAGCACTTTATTACGAATCCTCTTTACTCTGCGAGGTGCCAAATTGCCGGGACAATTGGTACCCTCTGCAGTTTATCTGCTCCAGTGTAGAAGATATTTGCAGCAGTAGTGACAGCAGTGAGGCAGAAGCAGAAGTTGTTGTATCAGAAGTGATAAAATATTTGAGTAGCCATCAAAACTGCAAGGTGTGCATTGCCAGCCCTTCACCTGCACAGGTAAGATTAAAATAATGAAAATTATTCTCCACACTTAAATCACATGCTTATACTTTCAGTGCCATATTTTGCGAAAATTGAAGTACAGGGAAGGGTTAAAGCAAGTGGAAGTCCTGAAGTCTTATGACATCCAAGGTAAACACAAGCTCTTCTTAATATACTGTGATTATGATTTGCTTATACCTAAACTAAAATTGTGTAGTTCACACCAAGTTAAGTGTGATTCATGTGCAACAATAGTCACACCAAAATATGGTGTGATATGCGTACCTCATCATTTTGGTGTGAAGTACAAATTAAGTGTGAGTTCGCACCCTAAACAGTGTGAACTCATGCTTTATTAATAATAAATTATTTCAACCTTAACCACTTTACAATGATAATAACATTGGTTTGTGCCTGCACATGAATATAATTAATGTTCGGTAAAGGGTCCATGTTGGTTGCTCATTCTCTTGAGTGTGAATTCAGATGGTGGGCATTCACACCACCAGTTTGGTGATTGGTTTGGTTTTCATACTATAATTTTTACAGTGTAGGTCTCAGACACATTACTTCTAATCACTTAATTTATCAATTAGTAAGGTGTACTGATTGAGGATTCAACTGATAACAAAAATTCTATCTAGAATCAAGGCCGATAACCGATAGACATTTGGACTACATTTTTAACATTCAATTTTTACATTATTGGTTATAGGAATTATTGATGAATAGATTTTAGTAATATTGTTTCGTTTAGGTGTTTATAACTTCAGCTCTTTCAAGGGCTAGGTGGCTTGTATGTCAAGAATTACTTAGTAATTTTTCCCTTGCTATTACTAATACACATGGAAATTGTGATGAAGGCTTATTGCAGTTATGGCTAGTATGGAACACATTTAAGTTGAGTAATACTCTCTCAATAGCTGCATAGTGAACAGAGTGTGCTATAACGAAGCTCTGGTTTAATCGGCTCACGCTGAAAAATTCAGACACTTGTGGTTATTATTTTGTAGTATAGAGTTTAGAAATACTAAGATCTACCTCAAATATAATTTGGCGTTTATTATTTCCTGAAATTATAACTATTCAAGCAAATTTAGCTTCATTTAATAATTTGGCACGGGGTTATGGTTTTATGGTTGAACTATGTTCAGAGAATTGAATTTTAATTTTAGCATCAGGAAGTATAGCTCAGCAAGTCAATGAATAACATTATAAACACTGAACTATTTCCAGCTCACTAGGCATAAGACTTGCAGAGTTCCGTAGCAAGCCTTACTACTATTAAATATAGCCATGTATGTATAAATATAATATAACAATAGGATTAACAATTAATTTTCTATATTCTTTCATTTTAGGCAGAGAATTTGATGCAGTTTTTATTTCCACTTGTGAAGAAATCTGTGAAAGTCAGGCAGTCAATCACACAAGAAGCTTGTCTAACCACTATGTATTCAATACAGTTATCACACGATCAAAATATCTAGTAGTTGCCGTCGGTAACCCATACCTGTTGATCAAAACTGAAGAGAGCATGATGAGAAGATGCCCGGACTACTCCAAGCATTGCTGGACACCTTTTCTGAAAAAGTGCTTCACTTTTGAACAGTTCAAATTCTCTGAGAAGTTAACAACTGATGTAACAGAAGATAGCCACAAAAAGCTAATTAATTTTTTTACATCTTTAATATTCAAAGAGAAGTTAGATATCTTGACTAACATTATAGTTGACGATTCAATATTGCAAGCATACACCGAGAAATACGAGAGAGAAGACATTCCAAAGAGAGGGCGGAAGATGTTAGCCTACAAGAGAAAAGAAGCAATGCAGGATTATGATATTGATTTCAGTAAAATTCAGTATAAAGACGAGTACAAGTGTATTTTGCATTGCACCTCGTTCAATGAAGCTGTGGCGAGACCGGTTGACTCTAATGAACCTGTAGTTCACATTATTGGTAAAAGAAATAGAATTGGGGCTCTCAATGGTGATGTTGTTACCGTGGGAACATTTCCAGACTTTTTGCCTGATGAAGTTTATGGAAGAGTGCTCAATGTTTTGGAAAGGGTGACAGATTTAAATTTTGTTTGTGAAGTCTCTCAAGAGAATTGTGACACGTTTTACCCTATTGACAGCAAAAATCCAGGATTTAAAAATTTTCCTTCTTTATCACGGCTGCTACGTGGAGATTCAAAAAATGAGACAAGCAAACGTGGGTCAGTTATAGTGTACAGTCCCTCAACTTGGGACTTACATGAGTCCGGTAATTCTACACCGAAGGTCCTAGATATAATAGATCACGGTCGGGCTCTGAATATGGCTTTTGTGGTCCGGTTCGTGGAATGGAACCCAAAGTACTCCAATGCATTTGGAATCGTCATTAAAGCTTTTCCCAAAGGCTACAATCACTTGAATGCTGAGTTGTTGCTAAGTATAATACACTCCGTCCCATTTGAATCGTCTTGTAATGAACAAGATGTGAGCCTTCCAGTTTCAACAAGCCATTCATCACAGAATGATGACACTGTTTTTCATAATGCCTTCACAATTGATCCCAAAGATGCCAGAAATTTGGATGATGCTCTAACACTGTATAAATTGAAGGACTCGGATTCCACAATTGAATATGAATTCAGTGTGCACATTGTAAATGCAGCAAGACATGTGCCACTTCAATCCAATAGAGATCAAGACGCATTGAAAAAAGGAACTGCTTATTATTACAAAAGTTGTGGCAAGACCAAAATGATTCCTATGCTTCCCTCTGACCTTCTAGATGAACTATCGCTGACGCCAGGAAATGTTCGCGATGTTTGGTCTGTATCTTGTCATGTTGTTGCAGATAGAAATGGAAATGTTATGAGGACAAGTAATGCTAGCATAATGCCCGCTAAAATGTGCTCAATTTTACAACTCAGTTATGAAGAGGCTCAGGGAATTTTAAGTGGCACATACCACTCAGAAAGTATCTCTGAATTTGATTCTTTGAGCTCAATTTCTTTAAAAGATATTTTTACCGTATTGTACTCTTTATCGCTTCATTTTGCAGAATTCAGAGTTCATAACGATGGGATGTACGGGTACAACGGAAATAAATCTGAGGATCTGTCATGTTGGCAAGCTCATAAACTTATCCAAGAATTTATGATATGGGCAAATAATGAAGTTGCTAAGAGACTGTATGACGCAAACCCTGTAGGAGTTTTGCTACGGTGTCAGAAGCCACCGAACCAAAGGAGACTGGATGATTTCAAAGCTGACATGTCAGATTTTTTAAGTATGTCTTTTGACTTGTGCCGACATGATACAGATGGATCTGGATCTAATTTGCAAAGTTTCAAAGTTTCAAAATCTGTTCTGGAACTTATGAAAAAGAAAAAATCTGAGAGAGATCCGATTGGGGCATCCGGAATAATCATGTCTGACTGCCTTTTCCCTCAGCTTTTGGTGGCATCTTCAAAGAGAATTATTATTTCCAGAAAATCAGAATATTGTGTTACAAAACAAGGAGTTTCAAAGAGAGAGTACTCTCACTATAGCTTGAATCTGGAGACCTACACTCACTTTACATCTCCACTGAGAAGATATGCAGATATCATCGTACAAAGATTACTAAGCGAGGATTATGAAGATAGTGATATAGAAGCAGATGAATTGTGTAAAAGTATTAATAAATGTTCCATGAAAGCATCGTCTTTTGAGAAAGACACGGCCAAAGTAGATTTTTCATTGACCACCATGTTCAACAATCAAATTTATCAAGCTTGTATTGAGCGCAACACAAAATCCAAAATAAATTTATCTTTGTTAAGCATTGAACTATCTCATCTATTTCACGATGTCAGCATTAGAGTGGCTAGCTTAGGCCCCTTCATGTCTAAACATTCTAAAATCAAGCACTTGGCAGACCAAAAGTACAGTTGGAGGGTTAAAGTCACCTCATTATCAAAAATGTCTTTAGATAATATTGGCTGTTCGGCTATTTCCAATGATAAAGAGCAATGCACTGCATTGGTGCAAGCTTACAAAAGCAGTGGGGAAGCATTACAGCTGGTTCATTTTAAAGTTGATGTTGAAAGTTTATGTGTATCTATCAGTCAAAAAGATTGGAAGAGCATAATGAACTTTGCCAAGGATCCAAGTGTTGATCAGCTGGCATGCTTAGATCTTCCTGATAACAATCAGCAACAATCTACTTTAGCTTGCAGTACAGGTGTTGAAATTGGAACCACAGAGTATCCATTTATGAATCACATTCTAACATTGTCTTTAGAAGAAAGTGAAGTGTTCAATATTTGGATGAACATGCGGAAGAAGAAGTGCCTACCTGAAACAATTGTACAAATGATTGAATTATCTCCCCTATTTCGAGTGTGCGTTCAACATAACACTCATCCAGCACATTGCTTCTCAGACTTCTTTCTCAAACAGGCTTCCCTTCCTCGTTATAGAAGTATTGCAGAGTATGTTGAACTTTGGCAGAGTGTCCTGTTAGCAGAAGCTGCTGTAGCTAGCGTTCATGAAGCTCAGCCATTTATCATACGAGATGTTCAACTTACGTGGCCACAGTTTACTTTGTGCCCTACAAGTACAGATGGTTCTTTCTCGTACATGATTAAGGACAAAATTAAATGGAAAGTTCCTAAAGCGTTTATGGAAATTATGTTTGAGTATTTCAAGGCGAAGGTAGGAGACTTGGTATGTGCTCGCTATGGCTGCAATGGTGGTGAACACAGGAAAGTTTTTCATTTTGTAATACGACATGTTGAAAAGGCTAACGAAGAGTCAAAAGAAATTGATGACTTACTTATAAAGATGGGTCTTTGTAAGCAAGAGAACAAGTTTTCAGAAGACATGAAGAACATTTTGGAGAATACATCAGAAATTACAACTTGTGAAGTTCAAATTATCAACATGTGCCAGTCTCACAGGTATATTATGTGTATATCACCTTACCAAGTGCCCATAATATTTAGTTTAAAGGGGTAACTGTGGTGAAATCTTTTTTATTTTATTTTAGTTCGTAATGATCACATAACAAATTCACCTTAAAATACAAAATTTACAATGTGTTGCACAGGAGAGTATATGAGTCACTCTTAAGATTGAGATATCTTGAAGAACAGGAAGTTACCAAACTCATCCAATGTGTGGCTGTTGCACCTAAACAATTACAATGTAAGTGAAGAGGATTAATATTTCATGGATATTGTTAGATGATACTTTTGTTATTGACACGTGCGATTCTTAATTGACAGCCTATAACTATTTTTAATGATGTTTATATGGGTTTTAGTTAAGAAATCCAATACGACAGAAACTGATAAAATAGTGAAGGAAGATAAATGGGCACTTCATTTATGGAATGATGAGACAAATACCCTAAACGAAGGCCAAAAAGAATCAATTGAAGAGGCTCTAAAAAAGAAATTCCAGCTTATTCGAGGTCCTCCGGGTGAGACTTTATATTTTTGCTTTAATAGTATTAGTGGCATACTAGCATCTTACAAGTTAAAAAAAATTCATTCAGGAAAATTTAGATTTATAAATATTTTTATCAGCTAGTTAAAATAATCATTTAAAAAAATTGTAATGTATATAGATCTGATGTATTTCATTGCGATTAGTTGCAGTAGATCTTTGATATTGTTTTTTTTCTTCCTAATATTATATTGCTTATTGTTGGTAGTGAAGCACAAAATTCACTTTAATCCCAACATTCGATCATTTATAGGTACAGGAAAGAGTGTCACAGGAGCTCATATTGCTTACATATTTGCTAAGAAAAACCGTAAAGTTTCTCGTGGTGGAGTGGACAAAAGACCATTTGTACTGTACTGTGGGCCATCCAACAAGTCTGTGGATGTTGTTTTTGGTAATATTAGTATCTATAAATCACATAATTCACAATTAAAGCAATGCAATGGGTTGCCAATAGAAAGTTATTGTGACAGTGGGTTACTCCTTGATATTTAACAAAAATTGGTTTTTTATTGGCGAGTGAGCGAAGCAAGCAAGACACTATCAGGAGTTACACAATTGAAAATCAGGGATATTAGTTTGTTCATATATATGTGTGGACATATGTATGTCATTTTGTGCTTTGACCCTCATGTTTTTGTGTTTGCTATGTTGTCTACTTCGTCCCATACCTACACTGAACAGAATCTTTCGGTTTAGCGATCCCGTATTATACAAGGAAATTTAATTGTCAACCCCTTTGTACTGGGTTCTTTCTAAATGCCAAAAGATGCACTTAGGTCTTAAAAAACATGTTAGACTCAACACTGTGCAGTAATTCTTCAGAACTTTTTTTATTTTCGAGTCCCAAAATGTTATGGCGAAAGGTTACTATGGTATTGAAACCATTTACCTGACATAATAAAAAAAAAAAAACTCGGCCATTTAAAGGAGCTGTGAGTGCTTATTGTCAGAAGCTACTGGTAACTCAGATAGTCAGAATGTGATATTAGAGACTATTGACAATACCAGAACTCGGGAAATTGAGGTAAGAAAGTAGTTCTTCATTATTTTGTTGGCAAAAGTGTGGTCACAATGGTGGCGTACTTATACTTTTAAAAGGACTGATACATTCTCTTGAAGTGTTTCGTTTGTGCACAGGCTCGCTCACCATTTGTGCTCAAGTACATCACTTGTTTGATAAGGAGTATTAGTTGTAATTGGCGAGTGAGCGAAGTGAGCGAGACATTATACAGTGGTGTCATATCGAGAATCGGGGACATTTGTTTATATATATGTGTGGATGTACGTATGTCATTTGTACTTTGACCCTCCCATATTTTTGTTTTAGCTGGGTATTCGAGCCCATCCAAAACTTCACTGAACGGAATCCTCTGGTTAGCGATCATTACCCGTATCATCCTAAAAATTGAATTGTTTAACGCTTTGATTTTTTTTTGTGGGTGCAGTTAAACTAAAAAACTTACCGGAGTTCCATTTCTATTAGTGGTGGTAGTAAGCTAATGCACTATTTATCATAGTTATAAGCTATACAGAATGGTATTTATTGTCCACTAGACTAACCACAAAGGTAGTCTTGTGTAGTATGTTCAGTTGTGTGAAAGTATTGCGTGTTACAACTACTACTAAGCTAAAGAATATCACAAAGAAAACGTTTAAATAACATGACTTATTTTATTTTTTGCTTTTTTTTTCTAATTCAAACAGTTGTGGGAAGTGGTTACTATGGCATTGAATCACCTTTACCGTATATACGTAATTTAAAACTCGTCGAGTGTTAAAAGTTAAAATCAATCCTATAACGATAGTGTAGTTTTAGGCTTGTTGCCATTTGTACTCAAGCACATCACTAGTTTTGAAATTTTTTTTCTAGAATTAGATGTATATTAGAGCACTTTAATGTAAGTTAAGTGGCATTCTCAGTTGTGACAGTTGTATTTAATAAATTCAATATTTTGTTCTTTGAAAGCTATTTAGTTTTATGGTATAATAATATGAAGTTTTATTCGAATGCATAATTATGTTTGTATGCAGAAAAGTTCCACAAGTTCAATGCCAGTCATGAATGCCAGTCAATAAAAATCATTCGTATATATGGCAGAGTTGTTGAAAACAACGATTTCCCTGCTTTGCCTGAAAACTACATGGGAAGTACTTCCAACTATACGTGCCCACAATGGGGGAAGCGTTTTACTCTACATCATCTCATCCGAAATCAAGAATCCACGGATGAAAGCATAAGAGAATTCATTGCAATAGAAGCCAAAATGAAAGAAATTCGGGAAACTTCAATACCAAGTGCTTTGTTTTGCAAGAACTTTAGAGATGCTCAACAAAGAGCTGAGAAAGCGGTTTTGGAAAGAGACTATGATGTGGTATTGTGCACTTGCAACGAAGTGTCAGGAGTTCGCTTGCGCAAAGTGGGCGTAGTGAGTCATTGCATCATTGATGAGGCGGGAATGGCAAATGAGCCCGAGACACTGATGCCAATCAACCACTGTGAGCACGTAGTGCTCATTGGAGACCACACCCAGCTACAACCGGTCATTGTTCATCGACCAGCAAGTAACAAGGGTCTCTCTACGTCGTTGTTTGAAAGATACGCTAAGTATCATGAAGAGTACATGTACAGTCTTTGTATTCAGTACAGAATGGTCAGTAATAAAATACTCTAACAGTAGGAGTCATTCATTGTACAGCAATCACAGCACCTGAAACTGGCATAAAACAAAATTTTGACCAAACCTTCCAGCTTTTCTCTTAACTTGTCAGTTTCCCCCTCCTATAATTACATTGCTTTGTTGTGGTCTAACTCTGATCAATTGATTTAGCTTATAAAACATCAGTCCGTATTAATACAATATAGTTTAAAATTTCCCTCTTTCTCTTGTAATTTTGGTATGTATATATAGGACGGTAAGACTTGCCTGAGCTTCTGCCCCAACTAAACTTTCTAATTGGAGCCCACCACCGATCATCTGATAATTCGTTGCCATAATAACACATTTTTATGAGAAATGAATACTTTTTTATTTATGTGTTCAGCATAAAGCCATTTGTAAATTTCCTTCTGAGGAGTTTTACAATAAAGAATTAAAAACTGCAAAGTCTGTGATAAACAGAGTTGAAAGAGAAGCTCATTTGGAAGGATTTTGGCCTGCAGGTCCCCGATACCCAATAGTGTTTTGTGATATCATTGGCGAGGAGACCCAAGAAGAAACTGGAACCATTGATGGGAAAAAGGTTGGCATCGAGTCAAAGCACAATCATACTGAAGCAAAAAAGGCGGTGAGTAGAATGCTCTCTTTCTTTACCATTATAGTTATCACACACCTTTTCTTTTGCTAATCATAGGTAGAAGTGGTGCAGGCTTTGTTCAGCAAGGATTATCAAATCAGCGCAAAGAAAGTCGCCATTTTAACTCCATATAGTGCACAAAAAATTGTCATGCAAAGGGAATTAAAAAAGCATAACATAGATGTCAAAGTTGCTACAATTTCTGAAAGTCAAGGTAATACTAAATTACAATACAACTAATTTTAACTTATACTGCTGATGTAGGAGATGAGTATGGATTTGTTATACTGTCAATGGTTCGCTCAAAGCCAAAGGAGTACATACAGCATCCTGAATACATCTGTGCTGATCAATACTGGCTGGAGGAAAACTTAGGCTTTGTCACTGATCGGCATCAGATTAATGTCGGCATCACAAGAAGCAAATATGGCCTCATTATTATCGGTCAGTTCAATCTACCTTCACATTTATCAGATTGTCCTAGACACTGTACCATCAAGTTAGAGTATTTACCTCTACCCTAACTCCCAACCTGTAGTTCAGTTTTAGTTTGAACACATGTAAAGAGCAAGCTAGCCTAGGTTATTATTAATGAGCAGAGAGTAAGAAATATGCTACTAATAAAAGATAAAAAGCATAGGGGCGAGTGATTTGATCATTGTTGTTATTTGTTGTAGGTAACAAGTTGTTACTAAGCTACAACCGTACTTGGAAACGCCTCATCAATCACTATAGTACCAAAGGCTGTGTAAAGGATGAGAGTGAGTTTCCACCCAAAAGATAATTAGCTAGCTGGCTAGCTAATAATGAATTGTTAATTTTTACTGTATTTTTTATGTCAGAAAAATCACTTTATAGACTTGAATCATTGCATTTTTTATTCTTCTCTGTTACCTTACACATTTGCTCCCTCTCTGTTATATGTTACACATTAGGATACATTAGAATCAATTGGAACAGGTTTTCAAACTGATCATAAAACTCTACCAATATTAGTCTAATTAATTAATTAATTGGACTTTTTAGACAGTAAAAATTGGGCCTGTTTGTTCTCATTTCAGAAGTAAAAGTGAAAGTCGTAGTTAATAAACTATAAAAGCGCAGCAAAGGTACATGCAAAAGCCACCACTTGTTGTTGCTTTTTTTTTGTTTGGACCTTTATTGGTTGTGTGGTCTTTACTCTGGACTCCATGTTAATGTCATCTTACCTGGGTTACAGATTTCTGATCTGAACACTCTTACCTTGAGGGATCATTTGAGTGTCACTTTCTTATTATAGCATACATGTCCTCCATATTGTTTATGGCAACAATTCATCTTAAAAAATAAATTAGAGAGCTAGAAGTTGCACTGTGTATTATTGTTTTTATATCGCACTTGCTGAGTCATTAAGATTAGCTACCTCATTTTGAAAAGCAAATTACATACTACATACCATGACTTAATCAAGTCCCTCAAACTTAACATACACTAGGATTATAATTAAGTTACACTTGAATATTAGCTCATATTAATGAGCTGTGTTCTAAATTAAATCACTACAAATGCGATTTTAAAGAAAAAGTCTTAATTTATATTTAGTGCTATTTGTAGTGTATACTCTAGACACGTTTACCTTTAATTGTTATCACTTCATACCTTATTTCAGTACTATTGATGTGTTACCGTAGTTTTTACCCAGACCTACAGCATGCTATATGTGCTCTAGAACTTGTCATTCCAGTCAGTCTAGCTTATTTACTGATTGTGTGAATGTGTTGTTTTGTTCCTGTGTCAAAGTTAATATTAATATTTAAAGCAAATTCGACCCCATTACTAACACAACACTAAGCGTAACCAGCCACAACAATAAAAATTTAGAAAGAATATTCAGTAGCTATAGCTACTTATTAGAGGGGAAAGTTTTAATAACCAATGCTATCTATAAAACTGCAATACACACACCACATCATCTTCTATGAACAGTAGTGTGGGCATTCAAAGTTTAGAAAGTTTTTTTAAGAGACCAAATCATGGCAACGACACTAGCTAGCTACGCAGTTTACGAGCATACTCATGCTTGCTCTTAAGTGCTGAAGTCAACAATCACTTAGGGCTAATTGTAAAACAAATATAAAACACAAGTGTTTATATTAACAAGATAATTTCCAATTTATCATGATTTACGCCTGGATCCCTCTATCCTTATCCAAAGTACATACCTAGCATTGGACATCACATGAAGCACAAGTGGAGTCACGTGAATTTCTGTCATAAGACGACCTATATCATTTATGCAAACTGAGATTTACTGTGCAAAATGTTTTATTTGGAGTTTTCTTTGCCACAAATCTGACTGACTAGTCCAGATTCAACTTTATAGTCTAAATATAGTGCAATTTAGACTGTACTTTACTAAGAAACCTCAAGTTATGGTACCAGCATAAGTGGGGGGCTACCACGAATTAATCGCAAACAATTCTAAAAAGTGTACTCAAGACTTGCTGTTTTAAGTTTATACTGGAGCCCTGCCCGGTGAGGGCACTACCTATAGACCCTTGAAGGACCTATGGGATTTAAGTCCTTCTGTCACAGTCCAAAAACTACACCAGCTACATGTATGCTAATCACTGGATAGCAACTCAGTTTGGCATGTGTGACCTCCATAGTGATTGGGTACAATGTTATGGCTTCACCAGGAGTAATTCAACTTTCAAAATACAAAAAAATTTTGAAAAAAAAAAAAAAGTTAGGGAATTGAAAAAACAAAAACAAAACAAACTTGATATAAAAAATTAACTAAACTTCGATAACACAAAAAATAAAAAGTATCAGTTTAGATGAAGAAAGCATGGTCAGCTGAGACTCTTCAACCATCTATCAATCATGTGGCTTTTAGGCTTTCGTGCCCTCAGTTCTCCCAGGAGTCCTCTGGTGATGTGAGGTTTGCTGGCTTTGATGGAAGCCTCAATGAGAGTAACAATGAATACTTGTCTCTGGGCCCAGCTACCACCAAACTGGATGAAGTCAAACCTCAGAGGCAATAATGTCTGCAGCACCTACATATATAGTACAAGTAACAGTTGGGCATTGCGTCAGAGGGAACTACCATTGTTAGGGTTGTGTAGGTTTCAGGGTGTAGCATCCTGAGCGTAGCGAGGGCGCTACTTAGGGCTTGAGGGACCCTAAAAATGGCAGTTCACAATGGCTAATTGGAAGGACACTAAATACTATCGGAGGACACTAAGCGTAGCCGGTGGGACACCAAGTGTCCATGCCCTGAAGGCCGGGACACTAAATTAATAGTGTCCCTCTCTGAATGACCTAAGCAGTTTACAGTTCCTCTGTCAAAATACAAAAACTATGTTCTAAATACTAAGCTTATGTGTCAGTAACGACAACCGACGGTGCGTGTATTCATGAATAATTCATGAGCGCAAACAGTTCGGTAAAGCGTCTCACATTCAGTAGAAAGTGATTAATTGTAACTAAAAAGTGGGTGTAATTGTAGACAAGGGAAGGCGGCGTATGTTTCAAAAGGAAGGCAAAAGTAAGAAAAGGCAAAAGTACTAAAGAGAAGGAAAACGGTGATTAACTATAAAAAGCTGTTGGAATCAGCGAGGTAAGCGTAGGTTTAAGAGAACGGAAGAGAAGGAAAAAAGGCGTGATATTAGCTGATTGTAACTAAAATTCGGGTGGAATTGACAGTAAAGGCCACTTTGGTTTAAAAAAGGAAGGGAATGTATGAAAAAGAAGGCAACATTTTCACAAAGCTCAAGTCCACTATCATAATAATAGGACAGAGAGATTCAGAAGCAAGAGAGGTAGAAAGGGCTGAAGAAAGGAAAGGGTGGGGGATAAGAAAAGCTGAGATTGTTCAGAAAAAGAGAGCAGGAGTGGCAAACTTATGTAATGTTAACCAATGGTAGAGATTGATAACTGAGCAAGATAACTTATGCTACTGCATTCTTACTTTGTAATAGGTCAAGCGCCACTACGTGGTGGGGTACTTGCTAGTTATATATAATGCTTAATTGTATGAGTCAGCATATATACAATATGGGGAGATATTCCATGAGCATGTGTACGTATTTTCACGAGCTGAAGGTGAGTGAAAATACAAATGTGAGAGTCAATATTGTAATACAAATTGGATATTTTCCCTTAAGTATTTCTGTATCACGTGAGCATTTAATAATTTTCTATATTGAATATTGCATATTATTGAATGCTCCAATATGCCTTGCTTTGTGTAGTTTTGAACAATTTTTTTGTGTGTGGATGGCTGAGTTACCCTTAAATGTTTCTGTATAAAATATCCAGTGTACAATAAACAATTTATTACAATGGTTGTACAATATGAGAGTGACATTTCACTCCCACGTTTGTATACATTTACTAAACAACATATCCCATTATTTGTTGCTGGTTTTAATTACTTCATCATATCTCTCTTCGCCGTATGCCAGAAGAGCTGAGCACACTGGAACTCCCAACTACAAAAAATAATAATAATAACAACAACAATAATAACAATAATAATAATGAAGCACCAACGGTGTGAACCCTCAGCGTTGCTATAAGCTATTACTAAGACTAAAATAATAATTTATTTGGAGAGGTATCAAAATGAATATGCCAATATGTAGCTCATGCAAGTCGTTATGTAAAGCTTGAGTAAGTCTGAGTAAGGCACGACCACAAGGGGCTGTGGGGCCCAGACTACACTCCGCCCCTAAGAAGGAACACTGGATGACTCCACCCACAGGGAGGAGTCTGGACAGCTGGATGAGAAGAGTCAGTTGTCTGTTTACCCTACTGGGTGAATAGAACTGCTAATGAGAACAATTAGTATGTGGTATGTATGTATGTGTGTGTGGACATTTAATAGTTAAGAGTTTTAGAATTAGTGAGCATCTGCTTTATTTTGGTTTGTGTTCTGGAACACTCTTTTTGCACACGAACATTCTTTTCGCATACATTCTTTTCGCATACGAACTCAGCCCTTCCTATATAAGGTCTGAGTTCAGTCAGTAAGCTTGTCTAGTCTTTGTGTCAGTCATCAATTCCGTTCTTTGTGTTCGTCATCCTTGTACAAGTTCTTGAATTAAACCTCAACTTACTTGACCTTAAAGGGTAGCTACGTACAGGTCCTACCAAGGAAGAGAGGCTGTCTCACTGGAACTGGTGGCAGTCTACTATCGAAACATTAAGGCGTCTCGGAGCCTGTTAACTTAAGTAGCCCGACGGCGGCCTAACAGGGGCTGTACCGTCAATTGCTAACGATCGCACGACCTAACAATAATAACTAGTTTTTTCTAAAAAAATAAGTCAAAATGAATAATTCTGGCACATTAAAGGGACTTAAAATGTCCAGTGCAACACTTTCATTCTTGTTTCAATCTTTGGGAGGCTGTCATCTTTGAGATCCACTTTTGTTGTGTGACAGAATGACTGACTGACAGACAAACTGAGTAATGTAATCCTCTCGCGTGTGCGCACAGAGGGTTAATAATAAAAATAACAACAACAACAATAATAATAATAAATACATATTATAAGGAACATAGGATCAATTGTATCAACAACAGCAAATAAGTCTCATTTCATTCAGCCAATCTTCCCTTTCAACAATGTAGATTAAGGTGGCCTAATCACTGTAAAACATCTAGCTCTTCACTGTGGACACTGTCAATGCTTAATCTGTCTGATAGAACACTTGACTATTTCATTTCAGCGCAGCAATACACACTGTCAAGTCTAGAGTGCTGTACAGAAGTCATATTCTTCGCCACACTGTCTGATGGAGAAACATTTACTCTGTCAAATGACTAAATATTTGTCAATTACAGGAAGCTATTTTGACCTCTGCACTACCAACCACAGTTCACCCTTCAACCAATCAATCATTAATGCATGGAGCGAGTGAAATTATTGCTTAATATTATTAAGATGGTTACAGGAGGTGTGTCATTGTTGCCAATACATGCACACCATACACTCGCTCCCACATATACATACAAACATTGATGAACTGTACCTTTGCAGATAAACTGCCATTGAATGCATCTGGAGTTTGAGCATACGCCTTCATGGACTGCAAAACACATTGACAACCATACAGAAATGCGCATTCATAACCACACAAAACTCACACACACACACACACACACACAATAAATACACAGCACAAAACCACTGGAGTTTCATTACTACCTGTTGCGTGATGACCCCTTACCTTAATCATAGATTGAGCCAGTGTGAGCCTGGCAGTATCCTGGGTAACTTTGCCATAAGCCAATCCCATCATAATATGTGAGTCAAACCTGCAATACCACAATAACATTTTTATAACCTAACAAATACTTAATACCGCACAACCTAACAATTACTTCTTTACTTTTTAAAACGCAATCCCATTATAAGTTCAAATATCACAATCCTAGATTGTGTGTAAAATGCGTAGTTTAATGGGAAGATTTTAGCAGTAGCAGAAAAGTTTGTTGTTTTAGAAAGTAATCATTACATAAAAGTGGAGAAAACTATTTATATATGTATGTCATTGGTATGGCACTCAGTGTCACTCCATCATAACTTCCACTTCACACACCATTCTATGACACAACCGACTATTGCCTGATACTCAATAGTGTTCAACAAGTTAAATAAAAATTCATTAGTTAACACAAGAGTTGACACACACATTAGAATATTATAGTGAACAACCACAATTATAAGAAAGGAACATCCTACATTGACTGGACTCGTATATACACACCTTGCCACAATATAAATATGCACAATATATGTGACAGGCTCTGGGAAAAACAGGCATTTCTGGCAAACCAAAAAAAAAGAGTTATTTATGTTAATAAAAAGCTACAATTTATCTCAATTTAGTGCTAAAATACTGGAGGGTAAAACCTTTGACTCGCACAGAAACTGGCAGTTGAACTGGACTGTATTCAGCAAAGCAATTGAACTAGAAATCGTGAAAACATAAATTGAATACTCCGTATAAGCAATTAAATTGTGCAGCCGCTTTTTAACGGCAACTAACGAAGTTTTGCGTAGAGTTCTTTTTAGCTTTCAGAGCGTCTCGGAGCCTGTCTTGTCGGAATCCTTGGCTACTCTACTCGATGTAGGAGTAAACTTTCAGCCAGAGGTAAGCTGTAGATTGCATGCAATAGTCTCAAAGCTATGCCGTTTTTTTTTTAGCTGCTTGTTTGAAACTCCACCCATTCCCCGTTTATTGTACTTCAAGAACGAGAGAGAATAAAAAGTAGCTTGTCTTTCCACAGCACGCTTGAGGTCTTTTAAGTTGTTTTGACATTTGAAATTTGGCATAGACTTAGAGTAAGGGTCACTAAGTCTAATTCTGCAAAAAACAAAAATAGGAGAAAGAAAGAATTTTTGCGGATGACTTAGTTCTGGAGCCTATATCTCAATTTCAATTTTTGCCCGAAATGCCTGGTTTTCGCAGAGCCTGTCACATATTTCTTCTGTATAATAGTCACAAATGATGTATTAATTAATCCTACTACTGGAAATCAATTCACTGAGAAATCATCGCTAACCATGGAGACCGATGATTGTGAGCATGCTCAGATATGGCCTTGTGCACTTTGCTCCACCTCTCCTCCCCCACGTCTATTCCTGACACTTCAAGTCGCCATAGCAATGAAGAAGCATCCAGCAAGCCAAACAGGTTTGCAGTAATAACATTCTTAGAGAGATTGGCGTCATATTCACGAAATACATCATCAATATCACCTAAATCTAATAGTTCAATAAAACAAAAAACAAAAAACAAAACAAAACAAAAAAAAAACACAACAAAATGCACACAAAAATATAGATAAAAAACTAAATAAGTTGTTGCTGTTGCACCCTATAGGTAGTAAAATATTATGGAAATAACTTATACTCCAATTATATAGCATTCTCTAGTGATGTCATTTACCCACCACGTAATCTTGAGATGTGACACTTACCTGCTGCCAGCCAAGTTTACTACCAAGGAATTAAAAATAACGTCTGTGTGCCAATACACAAACACCCATGTTTAAAAGCAAGTCAGTAATCACTTTAAATGCCCACACTCTAGCCCTGTAGCTGACTATCCTACTCCTGTCTTCTTTGAAGAGCACTGCTGACCATCTCTATCAAACACTTGATTTAAATGCCTACACTCTAGTCCTGTAGTACTCTCTTCTGATTAGCCCAGTCCTGCCTCTTCTGAGGAACACTACTGACCATCAATATCAAACACTTACCCAGGTAGTGGAGGGTCAAGTGCCAGTTGATGTGGTTGCCAAAGGAAGAATCCTTCCACTCTGCTCTAGTCTTGATCAGAAACTCCACCCCTTCTTTTGCATCATGACCTTCCTCGAAGGTATGAGCTAAAAACACCATTTAAATACTTGATTCTATTCTGACATTGTTATGCCTGTACTTATCTTATATGTACAGTATAGGATATGCTACAATGAAAATAGAATGAAACCAGGATATTACAATGTACAGTATTCGTGCCTTAAGCGTATTGCAACTAGATATATAGAAACATTCACAAAATTATTGGAGTTGGGTCAAAAATTGTCACAAGTGTGTAAATGTGTGTGTGTGTGTGTGTGTGTGTGTGTGTGTGTGCACCTCTATTGTACTTCAGAACCAGAATTAAAGTGACTTCATCACTTGGTGGCAAGGGAAAAATAATTTTATAAAAAATAAATTAAGGGTGGCCGCACACCGCCCACGCAATTTTTACCGGTTGGTTGCTAAGCACGATTCTGCTACTTTCTTTATTTGCAGGGCTACTCTACTATACTAGAAGGATAAAGTACCTGCCGAAGATACTGCACACCGACTTTGGAGTGAATCTGAAGGAAATATCATGGCCCCGATGTAAAACTTTGAAACAACTTTTTGGAGCGGTGCAGCAAGTTGGAGCTCCAGAATTTTGTACGCCGCTAGCCAAGACGATACTCTAGGGCAAGACAACGAGTTTTTTTCCATTTCAATATTACTTTACGATATATTTATATATTTTTCCTTTTATAAGATTTTGAAAAATTCAAATTGTGGTGCCCTTCTTTTTTTTGTGTTCTACACGTGTGCAAAAAATTATAGTCGTTCTCATTATTTGATTCCAAGAAAAACTGATTCAAAATTGGATACTTCTATTCCACTCGCAATTCTTAAGAAATAGCCCCACCCCCATATCTCGTACTACGAGTACGCGAGCAATTTTTTTTTCAATTAGTTTGTATTGGTTCTAAAAAGAGCCCATCTATATCAAGAGTAAACAAACATCAATACAACAATAACAAGAGAGTCAGAAGAGAGAGCAGTTTATTGGAGATAGCCATAGGTGAAGGTATTAGATCTGCGCAGCTTGGGAAGTCTTCGCTCCGAAGAAATCGAGCCTGGTAGCTATATCCATCCGCTTGAGTTCAGGTGCGCAGAGTCCGGAGAACGGCTACAGGAGGAGAGGCAGCCTGGTGCACCTTGCTGCGTGAGCTCAGACGACGTATGGAGAGTTGCTGTAAACGGATATGAGACAACAAGAAGCTAAACTAAAACACCACAACTTCGCAAAGTATACTTCTGCTACTACTGTGCGATTGTTTCTGCTCGCGTATTATCAAATGGTGGGGTATTGGCGGGGAATAAATTAATGTCCGGATCTACAGGCAGTGCGCGTTGCTATGTGCGGCCACCCTTAACAGACAAATTAAGAAATAAAAAATAAAGAAAAGCAAGAAATAACCATAACATAATGATATGATAACTATAAAATTATAGTGGAAATTTATAAAGTTATATACAAAAACAAAACAACAATAACAAACAAACAAACAAAACACAACAGAAGAAAGAATCACAAAGTAAATCTCTACATATAGTCATGATGCATACTTACTCATGGCGTGGTGTGCCCATGGCAACGCTGGGTTCATCTCAAGAGACCTTAGCGCTAGTTTCTCTGCCTTCTCTCTCTCATTGGTCTCTTCTAGGGCAAATGCATAGCTGCAACACACACACACGTATATTAATCTTGTTGGCCACACCCTCCTTCCCCTCTCAACTACTCATTGGAAAGAAATGGTCTGGGGACACCCACAGTACTTTATGATTAAGGCAGAATGCAACCAGTGAAGAATATGCTCGACCTGTGGCTTAATGGCTAACTTTAATAAATGAAACTACCGGGTAGTGCGGCTTGTATGCAGGAATGTCTTCTTCCTGCTTTGAAAAACTTGCTTGAACCAATTGATTGTGAATAGCTTACAGCATATTAGGAGCTTGAGTTGAGTCTTTAGCTGTGTGTGAGCTTGTTAATACAGTGGGGAGTTAGGAGTGTGCTCAATGGGACTGTTGCTTAGGCGCAAATTTGTAACTTATATCCTCTGCAACAACTTGCAGAACGTCTTATTCAGACTCCATCACTAAGCTGACTGACTGAAACATGGTTGAGTTACACTGCTGAGCTCAAATACTTTTAAATAGTCTTTAATTCAATAATTAGAGGTTTACTCATGTAGTGGGTACAATCTAATTGGCTCTCTGTAGAGATCCTGGAAACCTTACGATGGTTCCCAGACCATTTCCAGCCAGTTAAGGCAAAAGGGTCTGGCCAACAACATTACATCTGTAATAAATACAAACACACACACAAATAAACAAAACCATTTTTTTTGTAATTTATTTCTGTATCTGAAGAAGACCAGCAAATTTGGTCGAAACGTCGTATTGGAATTAAAGTTTATTGCCGTGCAGTCCAACAAGAAACAACTAGCTAATAAAATTATCTAAACCACGTCACTACGCCTCTCAAAAATTACATCACAGTAATCACTGTTCAATGCTGGATAAAAGTACAGAATGCTTATAATTCTTAGTTACACAGCTTTTCAATTCCACATTTAACCCACCACTCACCTCAACTTTCCTCTTTCCTATTACAACTACCCATTGTATAGCTCGGCACTTCCTGTCCAATAACCGTAAGGTATTTATCAAGTCTAGTTCAACCATCAGGGCAAGCCAGCGTGGGGCTCTCTCACTGCTGGGTGTGGCTAGCCCACAGTTAATTAATCGGAATAAACATGTGAGCCGGCAGGATTTCATACAGGGAAAAAGAAAAAAAAGTTGGTGGGGGGGGGGGTAGTGGGAAAACTTTAATTTAGTGCATCAGCTAAAGTTGAAAAATTTAAGTTGTAAGAAGATTATAAAATCATGCATGTGCGACCAAACATAGTGTGAAGCATACATTTTCATAGGCATGTGCATTAAAGTAGTATGAAGTTAAAAATAGGCGTGACTATGTGAGCACAGTGTCCTCCCAGCAAAAAAAAAAAAAAAAAAAAAATCCTGTATGAAACCCTGGATGTGTACTAGTGAGGTTTCCCTGTGCACAAACTTAATGCGTAGTCAAGACATTATTTTACAGTAAAACTCACAAAGCCAGCACATTAGGATAAAATTTCATATCTTCCTTCCAAAAGGGCAGGACCCACGCCATTGTGTCTCGAGCACGCTCATAGTCGCCCACGGTGATGGTGTTGCCTGCCACAAACCTCAATGCTAGGGCATCTGAAAGAATATAACTGAGATGAAATGATTGGTAAAACATTTGCTGGTGTAAAGTAGTGTGTGTATATATATAATATAGTATTCTGTATTGCCACCGTCATTATTGTAGTCATAAAGGTATTGTAAAGAGGGGAGGTTAGAAGTGAGATTTCTCCTCCCAAAATTCAGAATAACTCCTCGCTTCCAGCAATTATTTGAGCAAGATTTTGCCTACAGAGTTCTTTCAAGAATAGTTCACATCAGCAAACTACACTGAGTGATACTCCTCAGCCTGTCCTATACTGTGAAACATTTCTGATAACTATGGCTGCTAGGATACACTAATACAAAAATCAATTCTTTCTGTTCGTGTGGGCGTAACTCCACACTACTGGCGGTGGGTATGGTAAGGTGATAGTAACTCGAAGGACCAGATGCCAGGTATGGCAATCAATTGATAGTTCGGCAGAAGCTCATGCGGCAAAACCTTTAGATACAATTTGGAACAACATTTAGGGAGAGGAAAGGATTACTTTAAGCAGAGGGGTGACACAAAACTGAGTTGGGTAAGAAAGGGAGGAGTTTGAAAACAGAACAAAGATAATGTGGTAAGGGTCTGTACTTAGGTAAGGTGAACAAATGGTAGGTAACACGAGAAGAGCTATCTTCTTGCCTTGATCCTGGCACTCTTGCGGCGAGGGTGTATCTCACGCTGCAGAGCTGGAGTTGACGGATCACTATTGGATGGCAATAGTGGTTGCCGTGCTAGAGTCTGGTCTAACCCAGACACTTTCTTTCAGCTGGAACTAGTATTCTATCATTTATGCGGATTATATTTATTAAACAGGACTTATATATATGTATATATATGGGTTGGGGTCAAATACTTTGAATAGTATTTAAATACAAAATACAAATATTTTGAAGAAGTCAAATACAAAATACAAATACAAATACTTTCCTAGATGTAATATTTCAATTACAAATACTTTTGAAATGCATTACAATTAAAGTGTTACATGTAAAAATAGATTACACCTGACAAATAATAGTTCTTCAACAGTTTAGTCCTTAGTCTGTTGGGTTAGAACATCTTTCCTGCTATGCTATACAATCGTTGAATTGGTGCTAAAGATACAGGTCCACCAATCCCGTGCGGTGGTTGTAGGCGTGATTATGATTCAGAAGTCTCAGTGGAGTGTCTCTTACTTGAGGGATGCTGGATTTGATTTGCATTGAAGAAACGTAGACACAAGTACTCCCTTTCTTAGTATACATTCAGTTTATTTAACAGCAACTTTTCACAATAGGAGGTGGAGCTATTTCGTTATTACAAAATTATGTCAGTATGGACCAAGCAACACTTGATTCTGTACTTTCCAAAACTAAACAACAGAATGAATCTGTCCAATATAAATATGTTCCATATAGTTTATTTTCTACTTTCTACTAATACTAAAGTTTTAAAAGCATTTGAAATACAAATACTTCACTTTTTAGATCTTAAAATACCAATACCAATACAAATACTCAAAAAATGTATTCAAATACAGCTTAAATACAAATACTCATGTATTTGACCCCAACCCTGATATATATATTTATATATATATATTTATTGCAGCTTTGATATTTTTACTTGAATATTTCCGCATCACGCGAGCGTTCTGTATTCTCCCATATTGTACGGTTTATATTGTACGCTCGTTGTAGCGCGCGTAGCGAGTAAAATCAATGAAAATTGTATTGTAACCGGTTGAGAAAAATTTCAAAGAAGCAATAAATCACTTATCACACTCGTCGTACAATATGGGAATGATATTTTACTCTCACGCCACATTTTCACTCGCCTTTGGCTCGTGAAAATATTTTGCGTGCTCGTAAAATATTTTCCCATATTGTACTCTGACTCGTGCTATAGTATTATATATATAGATTAATCATTGAATACTGCAGAATATTACGAGTCTGTCGGCTAGCATTTGCACTCGTGTAAATGCCACCGGCAGACGAGTGATATTCCTGCGGTATCCAACGATTAATAAATTTATTGTGTACTGGTCATGCGCGAATGGCATAGAAACCGAGTGGCTAATAATGAATGCTGCAAAGAAGTCTTTCAATTTTTTTTTATTCTGATGAAGTCATTAAAAATCTTTTCTCTAATATTCGAGGTTTGAGAAGAAAGGGAATGTGAAAGGCAAGAAGTACCGCCATCTTGTAGCATTGAGAGTGAACAATCAGTTGGTCTTGACAATGAGAAATTATGGAAAAAAAATTGAAAATATTTCACCCAAAGATTAAGGGAGACTTCTCGGGGAGTGCAAGTGGTAGTCTGTATGAATCGAGCACTTTCATAGCTAGTAATAAAAAGTCTCTGCATTCATATGACCCTATTTTATTCAACCAAATTAATGTAATTGGCACAGAATGGTATTGTACAATTAGCAGATCCTCAGGGGACGCAATAAGCGTAAAATTGTGGCTTAGGGGGACACAATGACCCAACGCAATATGTAACTCCGGACTTCCCCTTTACTACGGAATATTGCGGGCACACGATACTTTCCAATTCAATACATTTTCTACGTAAAGGCACTCAATAGGCCAATTCAGTACACAATAAATATATGCATATACGTATATAGATAGATAAATGATGCACCATGTAATATGGAACACAGTGAACTCTGTGTACTTTAGGAAGCTATGTATAATGCTATGGAAACATTAATCAATTGTGTGCATCCAAGCTTGTCTGATAACAATATTCATGAGAAATTAATTATATTCATAATAAAAAAGAGTAAAGTTGTGCAATCCATTTACTTCTCAACTTCATAACTTAGATAACACGCAGATACTCCACCATAAGTCTGCACGAGTTAAAATGCCACATTAACTTTCTGTATTAATGGCAATTTAGTGGTTTTTCTGAATAACCGCTCATTGATAATTATATAAGAAATTCTAGTCTCTCTCTCATCGATGTGTGTGTCCCTACCAAACCACTAGCATATAATCATACATTGATATTGTGTGTGTAATAATTGAGTTACCTACCCAGTGGGTACTCCATCACTACAGCCATGAGCTCATCTGTTGCCTTCAGCAGATCCCCCGAGGCAAACCAGCGCAGAGCCTTGATGTACGCCTCCTCCCGCTTGTTAAACTTGCCCTCTTTATGCGCCTTATCCACTGCAGCTATGTGGCGTGCCACTAGAATGCAACATGGAGGATTGACAGACTGGTAAATTTCACTTAATTAGAGATCTACGCTGGTAAAGTACGTGTGATAGTTTCACACTCTGTTAGTGGTGTCATTCAGCAGTAATGGGGAGCGAGCTAGAGGTAGGACTTATAACTAGTCACAAGTTATATTCATATTTATATATTCTTTCTTGGTAAGTTAAGGAGCTAAGGAATATATGAACTACATTTCACAAGTACATTGTTCAGTCATTATCGGCTGAAATAATTATAATAGTAGCAAATGTTCTCGTTCTAACAGCCAATATTGTTAATTAAAACTTAAAATTTGCTATTAAATACATAGTTCTGTAGAAGATTGTGTACCACATCCGATAATTGGTTCAGACCATCTCCCTACAACAGAACCACTAGATTTCTCTCTCTTTCTTTCACAGGCTTCAACAATACCAAATTAAAAGAAAAATATGCTTGATCAATGGAAGTCCACTTGCTGGTCAGCCAATGAAGAGAGAAAAATAAAAGAAGGCTGAGAAAGTCATCATGAACATTCTATTATTATAAGAAACAATTGCCTGGCACACCTACTTCAGCTCAGCCATGCCACGTCCTAATCTCATTGTCATTGTGTGGTAAGGATTGGGAGAAACCCACACCCCCACCAGTGGTTGATTTAAGCCACACTGCAGTCCACAATAAACCCATCTTCAACCACACAGCTTTAAAAACACTGGCTTGATCAACCACAAAACAAAGCAAGGTCTTTGCTGTGTGCCACACTGCAGTGTGTACATGTTACTGCAACTTGTGCCATGCACCTACCAAGTTGTTCAATACATGCACACAATAAACATGCCCCCCCCCCCCCCCCCCCACACACACACACATACGTACCTTCTGGGTCTGTGGGACCTTTTAGACTGTCCAGCCAGAACATTCCCTACCACACACAAACATTGAAAATAGTTCGTTTCTTGTTCCCCCCTTCCCCCGCCCACCAATCTGACTATAGAAGACTGTGTAGATATATCCAGGATTTTTTAAAAAGACTTTTTTAAAGAGATATTTTGCCTCCCACCCCTGAAAATTGCACTGACCTCCATGAAGACATATCACCCACCTCCCTGAAATAATAATAACAATAAAAAAAAAATGTCTGTTTGACTTTTGACTCCCTAAAATTACATCTTAAAACTCCCCAGTATGAATGTAACTAGTTTGAGAGAGTGGTTGGCTTGTGAAAGATGCAAGGATGAAATACCAGATGGTGTTCAGGTCTAGATTATTATAAAATTCTCTTCTACGACCGTGTAGTCTCCGCACGAGCCAATAACGACAGCATCAAGTCTACCTATGAAGTAGTGACCTCATCCCACTATTACTGCCTCACTATTTCCTTGCTGGGAAACCATTTTGTAATTAGTTGCTCATGAAATTGCCAACATGGAATTCAATGGTACCGCTCAGCTTCCTTAATTAATAAGAGGCTTCCTTTTTATTAATTAATAACGGGGACTATAAAAACAATTAATTCTCACTGCCTATGAACAAGAGTCAGAAATAAATTACCAAAACAGTCAGTCGCCCTGGGCAACAGAATAGCACTCACTGGTCGATCTGCAACCACACAAATTATTCCAATACTCCATGGCTGACCAGAAACAATGACCACCACTCAATGATCTGGCATGAATCTAAATATCTAGTCAGAGTACTTGCGAAAAGAATTCAACTATCAATATTCATTGTTTATCATAGAATGAAATTCGGGGGATGAGGATGGGGGAGGGGAGGGTGGGTGGGGCTGTAAGCATTCCTTTAAACTTAATCAACAAGTAACTAAAATGTAACTAAAACACAACATTGTACGTAGTGTATAACACAATTTGGCTGAGTTGTAGGTCATAAAGTGTCCACACTCCAGAAATGTAAATAATACATTAATTGCGGCAGCATATTAATTTTATTAGGAAAACTGGTGAGACTTCATTAAGTTGATATAACACTATTTTTTTTTGGATACAGATATGGAGAGGTCTGTTGTTACTTGGCTACCAAACACTTATTTCACCCATGTTTGCCAGCTCTAGCAAGACTTTATGTCAGGGAGTGATTTCCACCTACCAACAGAACCCACTGACCGGCTAAAGACATACCATAATACAGTGAACTAGTAGAAACTCTGGGTCATCTTCGAGAGCTGCTGACAAATACTGCATGCAGTTGCCATTGAGCGTCACAAAAGCTGTTACACCAGCGTTGAAATTTTCTAGGGCCGCTTTGACGCCAGTGGTGACCGGGTACCCAGTAAGTCCGAACATACCTTCCACGCACCACTCTTAGCCTTCCACAGCTCCAAAGGCCTTGTTCAATAGCTGTAGAAAACAAGAACAAAAAGTAAACCACCCTGACGATTCTTTCCTTATTAAAATAAATTATGTACATACAGGTGAAGGCCTCTCTCTCTCTCTCCCCTCCCCCCCCCCCCCCCCCCCCCCCCCCCCCCCCCGCCCCGCCTCTAGTTGAACACAAAGGCGCGCGCTGGACGCTACGTTGACTCACCGCAACGCAATGTTCGCAACTCAAATATTTCCGAAGCACCATTCGCAGGAGCGCATAATACTCGCAGGAGCGCAATAATACTCGCAGCAGGAGCAGCATCACATTTTTTTTTTATTAAACAGTTTTTATCATAGAACGAGAGGCTTTAGTCTTTCTCTCAGCTGGTTCTTTGGCTTTAAAAGCATCACCTATAGACCAACAGATATATTGTTATGAGCTACATTATTATCTCCAAAATGGCAAACTCACCATCAGGCAGGGACAATTTCATGTGTGGCAACCTCTCTGTTCCAACTGTACAGCTGTAAGGAGACAAGGCCTGAGCACTTACAGCTCTCATAATATCTCTAGCTGGATAGGCACGTAGAAATTTTTGCCTATACAAAGCCTTAGGCAACAACATGTCCCTTCTTATGAAGTTTTTGCCGCTCTTAGTAAACAAAAATTGACTCCTATTATACTTTTCCTTGCATACGCAATCACAACACAAGTCTATTATTCCAATCATCACACAAATTCCGAATAAAGTGAACCCAGGAATAGCTATGTAGTATACAACAACCTTTGCATCTGTAGAAAATTTTTCATCACTGTACCAACCATTCCTTTTTAGGAAAGCAATTTCCAACTCATCAATGAATGCCTTTGCTAGAAATAAAAATAAAGTATGCACGGGAATGAAAGGTAGCTTTAAAAAAAAAAAAAATCTTTTTTAAGAAATACAATTACATACATCATTTTATGTTATAACTCATTGTTACAACTTACTAACTACGATTAGATATTCATAGTTTGTCATAGCGGAAAAAATTGGTGTTGTAGCCTTGCATCTGTATCTGCCTGTATCATTAACTTCAGCCCTTATAAAGATAATTTCACTTTCAATCTAGCACACAAAGGCAATGTTAATCATTACCAGTATATACAACCTTGAAAGAATAATAATGATCATCTACATTTATTAAATGACTTACATGAAGTTTGTTTTGAATCTGAAACTTCCTTTGAGTCATTCTAACATCCTTGTTCTGAATTATTCCATTTTCCCTTTCCCAGTGAATTTCAACATCACTGGTAGATGTAGCAAATGAGCATTTCAAAGCTACCTCTGTATCGGCTAAAACCGCTTTCGGTTTGAGTGACAAAACCACCTCCACATCACCATCCAGGCCTAGACAATTTATCACAATGAATAACATTGAAATGATTGTGAAATGCCCACACATCCTGATTATATTTGAACATTATTTCTACATGCAGTTTCTCCTTGTAAAGCACTATTAGTATAATTCTAGAGATAAGCTAGTTAAAAAAACTAACAAACTAAGACCCTTCAGTTTGTGGTGTTTCACTTTAAATACAACTCAGTTGTATAGAGCCTGAAAAAAAAAATTAAACACTTTAGAATAAAGAAAATATCATTAAAACCTAAACCACTATAATAATGGATGAAAGAAAAACAAATCAAGCAAAATAAAACAAAAAACAAAACAAAACAAATTAAACTTGAACTAAGCAATTGGAAATAATTTATCTTAAATCATGTTATTATTGAGTGATATGAATGACCATTTAAGTAAGTTATCTATATTTTAATGCCCAAGATTTTATACCAATATGTTTTTTTTTTATAGTTGTTAGGGAGAAAATGTATGTGCTGCTTCTCCCTAATAACTATAAAGATGGCATATTTCTATAAAATCTTGAGTAAATTAATAGATAAAGTACTTTATTTATATGTTTCCATAAATGATAAATGATATCTTCATCTAATTATTGCATGTTTCTAGGTAGCTCATGATTCAAGGAGTCCCATTCAAAGGATTTTAGAAGCCAAACACGTTAACTAAAAACAAAGCCATTGATACCAACTATATTTAGCTAACGCTTTAGATTTTGAAATTAATAGCTAACTTTGCTATTTTTTTTACTTAGTATGAATAACTATGCTTGGAATTTCTATACCAAAACAAATGCTAGTTGAAAGCTTAATAGTCAGCTTTCCATAGTGTTTTCTATTTTCTTCAAGGGTCCATGTTTTAAAAGGTATTTTATAAGTAAGGGTAGATTTGATAGAAATGGTAATTTCTAGTTAGAATAACATTAAAAAAATTCAACAGGATTATAAAAAATCCCCTTTATTTAGTTAATTCAAAAAAGAAAATTTTAACTAATAACACAACAGGTTGGATATTTTGCGCCATTGACTTTCACTTTCAGCTTTTCGCCGTCGCCACGCTGCTGCGGCCAGTCTGTATATAGAAATATTTAGCTTTTAGTTATATGTAGTTATTATAAAAAAAAGAAAGAAGAAAACAAAACAAAAAAGACAGAGTTAAATGAAAATACATATCTGAATTAATGTCTTATGTTATTTTATTAAACTAATAGGAACTTTACTGTCTTATATTATAATCAAAAATTCTAAATTAGCTACTTACCCGATACTGCCAGCATATAAGCTGCGAAAATTAGTAAACCTTTAGTCTTCATTATCCCAACCATACCACGAACCCTAGCACGAATCATATCGCGAACCTCACCACCACAACCAAGCCTCTACCAGAAATCAACTCCTCTGCGGAATCTAACAGGGTAGAAGTGTCGCTAAAGCGTTTCGCGTGCGCTATTAGGCTGGAATCACGCGTGGCGAGGTAGTGCAATAAACTGCAGTTTATAGCCTGCTGCATTTCACGGGCACTAATTCGTCGCAAAGCCAGGCGCGACTTTGTGGTAGATAATGCTCGACCATTAGCTGGAGTCCCCCGCGAATGGCACCCAAGCGTTGCTACGGGACGGCACCCTTAAGCTAGTCTCGCGTAGCCAGACCCTTTACCAACCGTAACCGCTACGCGGGGAAGGAAAGGGTCTGGGAACATACAATACAACGACTTGTTCAGCAGCACCCCAAAAAGGGTGCTTAATTATCACATTCCAGCAAGCTTGCGGTATACTGTGTGACGTCAACATCACATCTGGGAGGGTGAGAACGTTGCGTGACTTCGTCAAACTGGTGAAATTGTTTTTGTAGGCTCTTTATAAGCACTCCTGGCAAGCAATAAACGTACAGCATGAATAGGAGAGCTGCTACCCGGCCGTGGCCGTGACGTCATTGGCTACCGCAAGCATTGGAATGTGATAATTGGAGCACCCTTTTTGGGGTGCTGCTGAACAAGTCGTTGTATTGTATGTTCCCAGACCCTTTCCTTCCCCGCGTAGCGGTTAGGGTTGGTAAAGGGTCAGGCTACGCGAGACTACCCTTAGCACCCATTTCCTTACTATTTTAAGTTATAAGCTGGGGCGCTCAACAACCCTAAACAGCATCAAGTGTTGCACTGGACATTTTATGTCCCTTTAATGTACTAGAATTTTCCGTTTCGACTTATTTTTTCACAAAAACTAGTTTGTTTGTTGTTTTTTGGCCGTACGATCGTAAGCGATTGTTGGAACGCCCTAGCCCCACTCACCATTAAACGCGTACGGTTGGGGCGGAGTAAAGTCAACTTACACTCTTAAATCCTCGGCACTAAAGTAGCTAATTGATCCACAATCTACTCTCTCCTACTACTGCTCAGGAATGGACAAACATCTACAGTCAAACTTGCCTTTATTGACATCATGATTTGCAACTACATGCTCAATTTTTATTTTACCTATATTCTCTCAACTGTGGGTGTCTAAAGTGCTTTGTGTAATATGAAATGATTAACTGAATACCAGGAAAGTTGCATGTATAATACTAACTATAGGATAGTTACAGGAGGTCCCCAGACATGGGCCCCAATTCTTTTTATGAAATAGGGCCCCCCTCTGTGTGTTTGCCCCCCCCCCCCCCCCCCCCCCCCTCCCCCGCTTTGAATCATCTAAAACCATATTAAAGCATCTCTCTTTTCATTTATGAGTACAGTATCTTATTATTATAAACTCGGTAGTAACATCACCCTTTTGTTTCACAATATTTCCAGTTGTCATTAATTATGTCGTGAAAATAGAATTTCAAATAGCTTGTGATGTAGATTCTTTGCAATACCATGTATTCAAGGTGCATAATTTCACTCCAACACAGTTTACATGATACCATTGGTCACATCTGTTATAATATTATCAAAACTTCAGGTGGTTCACAGTCACGGAAGGGCTGGAACACAGGTAGCTAGCAGATACAGTTGCAGTATGTGGAAATGGTTGCATAAGCTTAGAACGAATTAAAGCAATCTGTCAGATGCTTTAGTACTTCTCCCTGATTGAACTGCATTACACTTACGCCATCATTGTTCGATACAGTTGGGAAAATAAGTAATCAATTATTGCCAACAAAGTTTACAAAGTGTACTATAACAATACCTGCATGATAAGCAAAGGATATGTCAAATACTCCGCAGCCTTGCTGCCCACTTGCTGCCCATTTGCTGCTGTAATAAGTGATATTCAATTGGAAAAAAACTTCCCACCCACTCTTCTTTTATCCTAGTCTTATAAAGGAGTGCAAGCTGCACTTGCAAACTGGATGAATATTGTAGGCCACAAAATTTGGAATCATAGATCTTAATAAGGTTAAAAATGCAGCTGATGTCACCCAGTAAAATGTGCCAGTGTGATGGATCTGGATTGAATCACAGTCTGATCTCACTGGATGAAAGCCATGATTTTGTGTTGACAGTGTTGACTGCAGGCCATCAAGATGCGGAAACTGCTTTTCTAACAGCATACTGGCAAATGACATGTTCATCTGTAAGTTCTTTAGTGCCTAAATTTAGTCAAGGGGTTTTAAAAACCTATGAATATCCTTACAGCTTTTCGTATTGGAACGCAAATTTACTCACTTTTAGCTATAAATTATGCTAGTGGATTTGAATACAATTACAATTGTAATGTTTATTACAAAACCAAATAGAATCACAAAACAGCAAACTATTTAGGTGGCTAATTTTATAAGGGGGGCCCAATTTAATATGAAAGAGGGGCCTGGCGGCCCTGATTTAATGGGAGCCCCAATATTTTATGACATTGGCAGTAACCTCAAGTTAGATTTAGAGTAGCAGTATTGGCAGAAGTTGCATGGTTTTTCCAAGTATTATGATTAGGCTGGCTCACTTTCCAGTACTAGGTGGAGCAGGTACCAAGCTAAAGTTCTTGCAAATGGTTTGGTTGAACACAGATCCTTGTGCTATTGGAGACAATCTCTGGTCAAATGATATAGAATTGATTCCTAATTATAATTACTATGGAGCCTAGGTTTCTACTATACCAGTCCTCATAGCTACCAAAGAAGCAAAAGTAAATACTTATATTAGTACAGCAGCTTAGCACCAAAATATGGGGGTTTTGTGCACTTCATGATAAAAGCATGAAATTTGGTATATACTTCATACACACCCCAAAGATGATTTTCAGATCGGGACCCACCCCCAATTTGACCTCTGATGACCTCAAAAGGTCAATTAACTTTGAAAAAACACGAATTTCAAGTTTTATACCATGTTGATCAAGGTAAGCATTACTTGTTTGGTATCAAAACAAAGACGACATTTTATGTAACAAACTGAGACTTGAAATTAGTCAATACCTTATCCAAAGTTGTAAATATATAAGTTACTTGAAGTGAGAAATCAGCAATTTGTAATATTGACATGATCATGGAAAAGAATTGCAAACAACAACTAAACAAGAACTGTTAGCATTCTCCACCACAGTGACAGAGAGCAGTACGCTTTAATGAAGCCTTTACACATTTACACCATCGAGTACACCCTTTCTTACACCCACAGTGTATAAGCTCGTAGCATGCTTGTGATGCCTCTGAAAGGGTGGTCCACCGCGGTTCCCAACCCGTGGAGTTCTCCTTTTTCCACCCCCAGTCTGCTGGGTTGGGAAGCTCCTGCTGAGCAAGCAAGGCTCTGTTCCAGCAGTATGCCTGGTAGATTGCTCGCCTTGTGTGCTGATTGAGTGCCTCTTGAGTTGGTGGAAAGTTTTCCAGACTCCTGGCTTTCTGGATAAACAGATGTTTTCTGCTGTCGTTGACATTCAAAATATCGCTAGTTCGGTCATAGAGCAGCACAACAAACCGTTCCACAGTTGCCGTCCCGAGCATTCTTGATAGTGTTAAATATCAGTAGCTGGGAAATTGAGAGAGCTGCTCTTGTGCTGGCTGTACCAACCTGCGATTGATGCTTGATACTGGGACCATCAAGAATCATGTTAACCAGGGACATCAAAGAGGGTGGTACAGCATCATATTCAGATGTTTGCTTGAAGGACCCATCAAATGCAAACTTTCTGTCAAAAATGTCTCTACGCACAACTTGAGCTGCCCGTGCCAAGTGCATTGCATCATCATCATAGTCACATGCCTTCTCGAGAGCTCTACAAACATCAATATTAAAAGTGAGGACCACGTGCTTGCCCTGGGTATGTGCTCGAAGATCTGGAAATCTCGACATCAATCTGATTTTCAATCTTGAACTGTGCACTCGGCTACTAGTAAACGCACCAAGCTGCCCCAAACGATTTTTGTACATGTCTGCCAGATCAGACAATTTAAAGACAGGAGCAACACCTTCTTCTTTCCTGAATTCTTCCATGAAGGTTGTCAGCTCTGCGAATGCAATACCGTGGAGATTATCATCACTGTCTTTTTTGGTAGCTGCATTTTTTGATGTTCTTGCTCTGTTGTAAAGACTTGTAAGGCATCTGCGATGGTATTTGGCTTCAAGAGAAATCATGTCCCCAGGTACCAGTTTTGCTAGTAGAGCAGTGTCCTCAACTTCCAATGCACAGTTTCGGACCTTCTCATCAATGTCATATGTGCAGGCATTATGGAGACCTTCAGATCCAGCTTTCTCATCACAGAAGAAGCATTGGTCCTTTGTAATATCAGCTGTGCTTTGTTTTGAACGTGTGTGCACTGAAGATGATGTGCCAACCTCTCGTGATTTTTTTTCTAATCTTTCCAGTTTCATTTGGCTAAATTTCAGCCGACATGTCTTATGCCAGGATGCATGATGCCTCATCAAGGTTGCCTCCATGCCATCCCCATCATTGAGTTGTGTGATGTCCACGTTGATTGGCATATGCCCAAGTTCGTTGAATCTAGTGAGATGATCTGCTAACGTTTTGTAGCCAACACCAGGCTTGCCTTTAGCTGCATACGGACACTGCAAAGCTGTCCCAGTGTCTTCTTGACAAAGTATGCAAAGCTTCCAATTGGTAATGGCAGCACGTTTTGATGCAGATGAGCAAGCATCTACAAGCATGTGACGTTTTGCCATTGCTAGCAAACGTGGAGCAACTGTAACGCTAGAGACAAGATACCAATTCACCTAGTAACACAAGCCATTAGTTCTCTTTCCTAGAAAAGTCAGACTAACAACTTACCTTCACAGAATTTTTCCAGTGTGGCCTGGGCTCTTTTCAGATTTCTAACATGTGGTTACAAGAACTTCACCATATGCATGTAAATTCATGCTCATGCTTGTAGATTCTTGCATGTGCTTGCATGTAGCTGATACCTGAGGCTAATTAACAAGTTCATTGATTGAGGTAAATGAACTCCTAATTTAAACTAGTTGTAACTTTGGAACAGAGTGAGATATGAACATAATTTTAGTCTCATTTTATTCGTTAGAGCATCAGCTTTGCTCTGATACCAAACATGGTGCAGTAATTATAAGTAAAAAAAAGTGAACCAAAATATTGCAGTTTATTTTGGTTAATTTCACCTATAAAGGTCACCAGAGGTCAAACCCCAGGTGGGTCCCGATCTTAAAATCACCTTTACGGTGTGTAGACACTACGTACAAAGTTTCGTACTTTTATCATAAAGTGCACAAAAAAACTGCTAAGCTGCTCTACTATATGTAATGTCATAATAATGTAACTTACAGAAAAGGATATTGAGAATTTTATGGCCTTCTACCGAGCTGAATTTCCACATGCTACAGTGCTTCCAAAGATGCATGTATTGGAGGATCATACTGTTCCTTGGTTGAAGCGATGGCATTTGGGAGCTGGATTGATGGGGGAGCAGGGAGCTGAGTCAATACATGCGCATATGATGCGGCTAGAACGCACTTACCAGGGTGTGGCAAATGAAGTTGATAGACTCAAATTATTAAAGAGCACATGCTAGAATCAGCTCCATCTTTAAATTTCCTTCGACCTCCCATAAAAAAGAGAAAGCTAGAAGATGAAGAAGACAACACAGGCACCTTATCCCACCAAAAGAATAGTGAAGATGAAAGGCAACACAATCACCACTACATAACTATATGTTCTTGCTTTACCTTTTTAATTCTTGCACACTTCTTTTGGTCAACCAGTAATATGCTTAAAAAAAATAGTGCCGTTATCTGGCCTTTTCTAAAAGCTTCTGTATAGGTTAAACCATACCTTGCAACACTTTGCACAGTTTGAAGCACTTCAGGAGAGCTGCAGTAGTCTCTGTAACAGGCCGATTTTTGGGAAGTGGCTAAGGACAGGAATCATTGCCACGAACCTTAAACCTATAATCTTTGACCTTGTAAGAAATTGAATTTTGATGTGCGTAGTTTTTAGCATTAAAGGTAATAGCTAAACAACAATCACTTCTGTAAAATCTCTAACTCTCTCTCCCAAAGTTAAAACAATAATGTATTTGACATCTCTGCAAGCCCCCTCCATACCTAGCTGTTTAATTAAGTTGAAAAAAAATTTAATTTCAGCTATTACACTAAAAATCACCATAGACAATACCTTAAAATGGTACATTGTATAATCTGATTTAGGCAACCTCTATGGCATCCAGCCAGTAGCTTAACCTATTCACATTTTCAAGCTGTGATAAATAAAGATAGTTTTTGGTGTGTTTTTTTTTGTCTTTTGTTGTTGTTTTTTACCGATATCTGAATAAGCTAGCTAATCGTTATATAATTGAGATTGATTTGTCAATGTAGCTAGTCACTCTAATATTTTCAATTTGCCACTCTATTCACAATTGCCTTGGTACTATTATTATTATTTATTCCACCTTTTATACAATTTTGTAAGAAAAACTTACTTGTAGCTACTTTTTGTTAAAATGTAGCAGCTAGCAAATTATTTTAATTTGTATTAGGTGTTGCTAAATGCAATAACTCTGTTTTGGCAAATACATTAAAGCTTTTATTAATGATAAATTGATTTGGCCATAGTGTCAATATTTTTTCATGACATAAGAAATCAAGTTGATAAATAGACTTCATATTGCTTCATTCTACAACTATAGTAACAAGTTACAATAAAATGTTTATGTTGATTTTTCTCTTTTCGTGCAAATTTGACAATACCACTGAATCTCAGCTATGCTGTTAGGCGTTTCAGCATCCAAGCCCACACATTTCCTGTGTGAAAGAAAGAGTTGGTAAGAGTTACATCAAACATTTATCCTTACCAGTGAAACCAGTTGTCACAAATATCACATCCAATCATGTCTTGATGGGAATCATATTTACAACATGATTTACACGTCCACATTTCCCTCAAAGCAGATACTACAATAGCAAAAAAATCATATATAATGATGCAGCTAACTTATGATTAGTTCAACCTTGTTTCTGTAGATATGCAAATGCTTCATCACAAAAACGGTGTTGTACTTTGAGTATAGATGATCATCTGCTAAGTTTAAAACTTCAATTGGCAAACTTGTTTCATCATGTATATACTGTATAGTAATCTGGTTGCCTCTACTGGCCCAGTCGACACCTTCCTTTGTGCATAGTACTTGGATGATATCTGAACAAGAATTTTACTGATAATATTGTACTTAAATTGTGCAAATATTGCAACTCACTTAGTTCATCTTTCAGCTTTGTTTTGCTAAGTAAAGATGAGATTTCTCATTTATTGTTGGTTTTCTTAAGCGCACTTTTGAAGTGCGTTTTCTCTTAGTGGAATAAAATACTTGCTTCGTAAGTGTCTTGTTTGGTGGTATGTTATTAATCTTCTAACTTTTGTGCAAGTCAACAAATTTTAGCATAGAAGTTAGATATTTATTTTCAAAAATGGAAAGTTCTTTAATCAGAACATTGTGAAATAAAACCAGATACACTATTTAATTTTTGCAAAATTCTATCTTTTAAATTCTTATCAGGTGATGGATTGCACTGAGTAATTGCTGGAGGGTTAATTCTTGACATACTTGTCTCACTGCCATGGTTGGCTCCCGTAATACTATGTGCTAATAAGTGAATATGGTTCCAAGTTGAATATAGTCATCACAACTGCACGAGTAGTTATGGAGACATATTGAACAAAATTTACATTTTATGAAACAGTTAAATTCACATGTTGCACATTCTTTTTTCAATGTGTAGACATATTGGCTAGAAACCGATTTTACTTGCCAGCTATTTTCACTGATTTTACGGACACTGCTAGTTGACAGATTCAAACTTGTTGCATGTCTTTTGTGTATTCTGGTAATAAGTTTTGTAGATTTCCCTTTTTCAGCTTTAATTAGGCGATCAAAAGCTTTGTCCCTGGCATATTTAATAAGCAGGTTTAAAATTGCATCCATTCGTTTGTTCACCCTTCCCTTCATATACACATACTTTAAAACTCGATGAAATGATTCAGTATACATGTTTGTGTTGATACCTGCATCCTTTCTGTAACAAAGAGCCCACTGTTCATGTCTGTTACCATATGTATTCTCAAAATATTGTAAAAATTGCTCAAACCCTTCATTCGTCTTCATATAGTTGACTGCACTGTGAAATAATTCTATAAACTTAGTTTCATCTACTTCTTCCATCAAGGTTCGAAGAATATGATATAAGGATACTTGGTTCATTTGGTCTTTTACCATACTAGAGATAGCTCTTCTCCAAGATCTATCAATATGCCAAGTGCATAGTAGCTTTCTTGGCTTATTGAATACAGCTATCCAAGCAGAATAAAACTGTTCAGCATCATCTGACATAAACCAATGTGGTTTAACATTGCCAATTTGATGCTTTAAATGGCTGAAAAAATTCATCAATAGTATCTTATCTTCCCGATTAGAAAAGCACCGTGCAACAGGAAAACCTTCCCCAAACTCATCCACAACAACAATACTAATTAATTTAAAATCATATCCATTAGTACCATGAGTAGAATCAATGCAAACCACTTTGTTGTTGCCACATAAATGCAAGACTTCTGCTTGAATTGGTGTTTGAATAACTAGGGCAAAGTCATCCTTACTTAAACCTTGGTTAACACCAATATCAGCGAAAGTCTCACCCTGCTGTTTATAAAAAATTACTGGGCTTTTTTTTTCTTCCATCTCTTTGACCCACAAATGCACGCTTATAACGTCACTCAAATGTCTTTTCCATCCATGAATTGAAAGCTTTTTCTATATTATTTAAGTTTTTCTTTACAAGTAGGTGAATTCGAGCTATATCTGGACCAATATTGTCATTTATCCCTCACTTTATGATCAAAACTAACTCCTTGTAATAGTTGACCTACTATAGCTTCCTTTTCTTGTAACGATAGTCTTAAATTCCCCACTGAAAAGTCATGACCATAATGTGTCGTTACAAAATTGGCCTGTATACAATCTTCATAATTGTAGAACAATTTTGGAAGTACAATACGTATCAATTAGGTCACACATTTAACAGGACAGATTTGCAGCCCATTTCTCAAAGTCATTGCAACTATGACTTTAATGCAACTTACTTACACAGCTAGGTGTGGGAGAAATTTGGCTCCGGTCAAGCAGAATTATTTGGCCGGTTAATGAATAACATTGCTTGTATAGCAATGTTGACTACATGTGAACTGCCACATTTGAAACTTTAAAAAATTATTGTAATTATAGCCAGAAGTTCACTTCCAGCTACCTCTGGTGTGAATATATATGTACAGCCTCAAACACTTGCCTGCTTTCGTATGTATTGCCATTTAGTTCAATCTGGTACTACTCTCCCTTCAGCCTTAAGCCGTTGCTCAAGAAAAGTGCTGTGCCAAATAAATGGAACTATATGTGAGTAATTAGCTGATAATTCATAACTCACCTTAAATATTTCCAGCATTGAGCAATGCTTCCATTGAAGGAATCATAATATTCTGCTTTCTTCTTATTGATATCCACAACCTAGTTCCACATAAGTTTTTAAAGCAAATATTATTATCAAATTTTGTACCATTAAAGTCCAATGATTACTATTGCAGTTTATGACTGCAAGAATGATGTCTTGAGCCATAAAATCCACCTAAGAGAATTGCAATAAATTAACAAAAAGTTAGAAAAGATCACCTTTCGATGCCATGTTTTCACTCCTTCATATCCCTTTTCACTAAGTTTTGAATAAAAATGGGAATCCAGGACATACACTCTCTTGTTATCCTAAAATATTACATATAGTAGTTATTACTAGCTATTAAAATTATATAATTTATAACTTGCCATGTTGGCTTTTACAGAAATAAGCTCCATATATTTTCTTATTATCTGTAAATGTGGAGTATAGCTAAATGAGACTTTAATAATAACGACAAGAAACTAACTTCGTCAGATAACCATTGTTTAGGTTGCAATCTGGTAATAACATTGAGGCATAATGATGAACTTCTTTTGTCTATAACATGGACAGTTATATATTTGGAATAGTTATTAAGTATCACTTATACAAAATAATAAGCACTTACTTGGAATCAATTTATAAAAGAGCATAAAGGGATCCTGCATAGTAACAGTAGCTACACTGACTGGTAGAACCTGAGACTGAAATAACTGTGTAGCTATTTTTGATCTTGGTATTTTACCTCATTGTCATCGACATGAAACCACTGCATTTCATTATTTTTGAGACCTCACAAAAGCAGTATAATGTCTGGTTTTAGAAGACAGCTTCTTGAAAACCACTGCACCTACTAAACTATATGAAGCTTTTGTAGTAGTAGTTCGGACAGATAGGGTAGTATTCTAGAGTAATTATAAGCAATGGCATTAGGTACTAATGGATATTTTCAAAATACCTGTATCTGAATGATAGGAGTATCATCTCTAAGAAATCAAATCATAGCATGTAAGTAAATAATTCTCAAATTTAATTTCAAACATGATGTAACATCAATTTAGAACAAAAGTGTCCAAGAAAAGTTGTGAAATAATGTCACTATTTAGATAAGAGCAGTAACTAGTCAGGGCTACAAGCTTGGTAGGCATAGATAAACATTGCTGTTTCCTACTTAAATTTCTTACTGCAATGGTCCCAAACTTACCCTATAATTCTTTCAAAATGTGCCTATATTTCTCATTTATTGTTCGACCAAAAATTCATATGATAGATAATTAGTTAAGTAGCTAAGTGAAAAACAAAGAAAGAAAGAAAATTTTAGTAGTGGTTATGCAACATAACCAAAGCTGAAATGTATTCTTCAGTATTCTTTTCTTGATGTATAAATAAAACCCTATTTCTAGCATATTCCTCATTGCTTCTATGTGCTTATATTTTTTCCAGCAATATTTATCAATAGTTCATTTGAGGGACTTTAACTGGTATTTTACAATATTATACAATGACAGACAGTGCATTTGACATACCTATTTGACATCTTATTCAAATGAATGCATAGTAGACTTGGTGCTGCTGTTATATTCCAGTACTGTGTGTAAGTCCCATTTTGCAGCTATGGTAATAAGTAAAATAGTAGTTATGAGCTACAAATATGCTTTCTTCAGTACCGTTGGCACACATGATCAGCCACATGTTCTCTTGAAGGGAAACAATCAGTAACAATGTCCTGCAAATTGAATGTTTTTGATCCCTGAAATGCAATACATTACATAATTCATTCACAAGTTATTTATTTTTGTGTTTCAAGACTTCATACTCGAACATATGCCTCAAGTATTGGAGATTTGTTAGTTGTGGTGCTTCTATGTGAACACTCGTGACACTCCACTAAAACAATACATAGATGACGGTATATTGAATATGGTGAATTCACAGGGAAATAAACTACCTGTACTTTCTTCAGACACATAGCATCTTTCCACGAGTTCACTCTTGATGCCGATTTATTTGATTACAGAATGTAATTTACAAGAATAACCAGATTAATGACATAGCCATATCCTACCTTGCATGTTGTTCCAAGCCCTCTAGAAAGTAGGAGTAAAACTCGTGTGCATTTTGCTGCTCTCCACTTACCAATATATAGTCGTTGACTAAACAAAAAATATTCAATAGCTAACATGGGTTTTACAAAATTCTTGCAGAATTGGCTACCTTTGAGGGCTTTGCATGACTTGGTAATAATCTGACAATCCAAAGACTTTCTTCTACCATAGGTATACCTGCTGTGCACATACTGCAACAGATGAGGCAGACACAGCTGATGGGCTGTATTAAAGAATTTAAATGCTCCAATAATGAGTCCATTTTAGGATCACAAGGTTCTAAGAACTAAAATAATCACTGTAGAGTGTCAAAGACAAATTTGTTCTATCTGAAACATTAAGTTCACGACTATTTTGTGTGGATAGTTTCATATAGTGGAACTATTGTTATATTCACTCATTTAATCTTTAGTGAGGATCTTATAGCTCACCTTTTCCAACTATTGCATTTTACATTACTATGACTATCTTGTAGTAATATTCATTTGCATATATATATGGGGGGGGGGGGGGGGGGGGGGGAGAGATGGGGAGGATGGTGATCCTTGGAAAAATTCGGTTATTCCACCTATGGTATAATCGCTGCCACCAGAGTGACTCGAGCTGCTATGCTAAAGTCCAACCCAGCTTCACACACTTTAAGTTTTGTGTAAAGACACAGGCAGGGCAATGACACAGAACTAGGAACTGACTAAAATGGTGAATGCAAGAGATATATATGTGAGCTGGCAATCACCCCCAAAGAGACCATAGCCCTTACAGCATTATGAATGATGTTCATGTACATGTGAAAGTTATTTCTTTCACCCTAATCATCTGGGTGGTGGAGCTAATGTTTATTCTTTTTCAAGGGAGGGGCTGATTGTTCCCCTAGTATCAGGTGACACTTTCTTGTTCAGACTCTGCCCCACAATAGCTACATTATCTAATTTCTGATAGCTAGTCAACTCTATAAAATTTTCCAAGTACATATCATCCAGCAGTGTGGGACCTACAAGAGCAGTGTGGAGGCTCATTTTACTTAATTCTCCTCTATTAATAGCTAAATATGTCGCAGTTAATTTCAAGATTTTCTATTGCTTACGATTTAATCGGGATCAAGCTAAATGTTACATGTCAACTTTGTGCCTTATACATGTGTAATTCCACCCTCTGTTGGGTTGTAAGGCCACCTATGGGCAGGAATAGCTTGGTTCGTTCAGACTTTAATAGTAGGATGAGCAAAGATGGGGAACAGAAAATGTAAATAACTGTATAGTAAAATGTGTTGCATGACATGTACATAATTGTAATAGATTACATGTTAATGGAGAGTATTTTTTTTTTTTTTTGCTACTGGTGTAATTTGACCCATTTACTTTCATTCTGGACATCAATCATCCTTAATTGAGTGAAAGGTCACAAAAAGGTGTTGGCATTCCTCAGGAGTTATTGGTTGTCTAGCAGTTGCTAAGAGTGAGGAAATGATTTTTGGGGTGTGTCTAAGTGTCCACACAGGAATTGGATTGAACCCCCTTCCCCCAAGAAAACTGAAAAGTTTGGCGGGTTGCTATAACTACAATGGTAATGAGCTGTGTGGTGGTATAGCGTGAAATAACAGCGTAGAATATCATGAGTTATTTCACAGGTCGCTACCTAAAAATATCATTGTGAAGATATTTAGGGTGGAATAAATAAATAAATAAATATATATATATATATATTAACAAAGTGCCTCATCATTTCCCTTGATGCTCTCACTCACAAGTTCGGAAGAAGAAACATTAGTTTAGAAGAAAAAATGGTTTTAATTTATGGGATTTAATTTTTTAATTACTTAAGCAATAGATCAGGTTAAATTCAAGTTTGTTTAACATGAAGAAATATCATTTATCCAGCTGGAAATGGCTAGCCTTATGATTGAATGTTATTATTATTATGAGCTACATCAAAGGAATGTCTTGTTGCACCTTTGGCCCAGTTGGGTAAAATGTTTACCTTTAGTAAATTAAATGAACAAAAACAAACAAACAAACGATATGACAATAACAACTGATACGTCATTCCCTGACTCTGGTTGGTTTGTGGTAGAACTTCAGTCCAGAGCTCAGTGTGTGTAGAGGCAGTAAGCACAGTACTTGTCTCTATACCTACAATTGATAGTAAAGAGTTGGCAATGGATATCTTATGATAAAAGCAACTCTAACCTCTTTGAATATTCTAGCCAAAGGATGGTGGGTGTGGATTTAAATATGAAGGTGTCTCTAACTATCCTGGTTAGGATGATAATTTCCTTAATTCTAAAATTGCATTGAAAATAGTCTAGAACAGTAACATTCTAGTGTTATTTGTTAGTTGGGTCTTCGAAGTTCATCTTGTCTGTTCATTCTGTTCTGTTAGTAAAGGCTCCTAGTGTTCAGTGAGAGGTGGTCACTTATGTGAGAGTGTGTTTGCATATAATGGCAGTGAATTCATGTGTACACAACATGTATGTGTCCCTAGGCAAGATGGACCATCTTGTGCCTTATGAAACTGGTGAAGTCACATCCAAGCTAATAAAGACTTTTAACAAGTCGACACATCAGCTCAACACTTACGATGACCTTGGCCACTCCTTCTCTCATAAGGTGGGTGGAGTCTTTAGCTAGTGCCATTACACATTCTTTCACTGATTGTTATTAATTTCAAGTAAAATTTGACGTTATGTCTGCAGGAGATACAAGACATGAAAGACTGGATTACAAAAATTCTCCCTCAAACTGTATAGAATTTATGGTGTTTGTGTGTGCAAATATATTTTTTCAATTGTGTGCTTTTTAAGACGAATTTTTTTTTATCAGCTATATATTTTTAACCCCTCAAATTAATTTATTTGTGAGCAGTGTAATAGTTTTGTTGGATAATTTATAACATTGACTATGTATAAGTTACACCATGACGTGGAGGTTGGTATGGGATTTACACAACTGAGGGCCGAAGACCAAGGATAGTGTAAATTCCGACCTAACGGAGGAGTGCAACCAACTTGTACCTGTGGCATCTTACCACAGACTATTTGGACTTCTTTGATATCACCATTGTTGTGTCTATGTCTTATCTGTGCTCCACCCCTATGTATACTTTGGTTTTGTGTCAGTGGCATGTCATAAAGACTAAGAGATATTACCTCGGGACAACAGATACTACAGTACCATGGCTCTAGGGCTACAGGAAACTATTCACCTCCTAGGAGGTGGGTATAAAAATATATTCACTGCAAATTGAGCTATCTGATTAGACAGTTTGAACGTACCATGGTACAAGTGTATTTTATTCCTCATACTTGATCGCTACTCCATACATCTTGTGACTAGTACAGAGAAATATCATCTTATATTGTAATTTGTAATAGTGTAGTTTATATTGCCATGGTGCACAGGCTAAGTTGTACATTCATGACTTGATGATTCAGCCCAACACTGAAGTTTATGTAAAGGGTGTTTATTGAGTTTTGGTATTGGTACAATACAATAGAATGATACTACAAGTCACGTTACTAGGCCATTAGCATTGTGGACACTTCACAGTTCAAAACTATGAGTTGCAGCTCAGAGAGAGAGCTCCAGACAAATGCTGGTTTAGCTACTCTTTCGTCATGGAACACAAGGCTAATAAAATAAGGAGACCAATGAAGTTACAAACTGCAATGACAACACAAAGAACATCTAAACTGTACGTGTGTGTGTGTGTGAGTTCAGTTGAGTGTCGGGTCGTCGTGGGCTTGAGTTTCTCTTGCACTTGCTGCCAGACATCCTGAGGTTCAGGCCGACCCACTGCTCCATCTAGATTGGTTTATACAAGAGATAAAACATTAACTGAGAGAAATTATACACACGGTTCATTTGTACTAACAGAAGAAAACCCATTGTAGTGTGGACCACAGTGACTTGTGAGACCACACCCTCTCTTTCCCATGTAGGAGGGGCCTGGTTGCACTGGTGATAAGCGATTTGCTTTACCACCAGTAAGGCCGGGAACCACAAAAAGTTAATAGTCGAGCTTATTGATGTGCATTATTTAAGACAGGTGACATGCATATTAATTTAAAAATTACTAACCTCGTTTGGTTCAGAAGCCCAAGAATACAGGACAGTACGATCTGGCTTGATGCACAGGATTCCCGGCTGTAAGATGCCGTGAGTGAATGCCTTGTAGTAAGGAGGTCTGTCCTTTGGAGATACAGTGAGTCTCACGAGACCTTCTCCATCCAGGTAGTTCCTCAGCACATGTGTGGGATCTGACAGGCACTGCATACGGCAATAAGAATGGGCATAGCAACCACTATGCTATAATGTAGCACTTGCAAGATATACAGTAACACACATACATATTTCTCTGAAATGCTTGACTTAACTGCCAATATTTAACTGGTCAATGGCTACATGCTTGTAGTTACTTTTAAGGATAAAAGGACTGAATGATGCCTTCCTAAATAAGGTAAATAGGAACTAAAACATTCACTTCACGAAAACTAAATAAATGTAGCCATTTTTATTTTCAGATTTTGAAGGGAAAAAATCAACTTTTATCAGATTTAAGGTTAAATTAAAATGTATTAGCTACCCTGTTGTTTTGAATTACATGTGCACGGTGGGTCACTCACCATTTAAGCTAAAGCACATGACTAGTAAAATAAGTAATATTCAGTTTTCCCATCTGAACAGTTGGAAGATTGGTCTGGTGAGAGTACAACTGTAGTATTGGACAGTAGTGGTGCTTAGAATAGCAGGTGGAAGAGAGAAAGAATTTATTTAATGACTGCAAAAAGAATTTTTCATTTTGTCATATTTTTAGTCCAGCCGCAAACAGTCTATCAGCTGTTGTTATGTTGTGCTAGCACTAGTGGTGAGCAAATTAAACTCGATGGGTGTCCTGCACACTCATCAATTATTTTTATTATTACACTATTATTATTGTTGTTGTTGTTGTTGTTGTTGTTTAGATTATGCCACCAGTCAATAAGGAGACTACATTCTTGCAGTGTCACGGTAAGCTCTTGAATATAGCCGAGGTAAGTGTGACAATACCTTACCACACACCAATCTCATTTTGAAAATAATCATTATACAAATAATTTTCAACTACTGACATTTGATCTAATAAAAAATTGAAAAGTGTAGTTTTATAATTAATACGCTCTTTCACACTTAAGTCCTCCGTACCCAGCCGGGCATCTGCAGCGCCGCCGTCCTCGAAACGAGACACACCTCCCTCTATTCTTGCAGCCGCATGGAGTGGTTGTTACCTGTGTTAGGTATTATTGTAATTGTACATATCCAACGTATATATAAAAAATAACAACTCACATCTGTCTCTTTAATGATGATCCTTCTTGTTGCCATGGCAACTGTGTCACCGCTGGATGCGACCAGAGTGACGGTTCTCCTTATTCCGGCACTTGCTCTAGAGCTGGAAAGGGTCACCGACATTGCTATCTCTACTGTTTGTCCTCCACTGACGATGACGCTGCTGGGAGAAATGCTCGTTCTGAGCCACGTCGTGGGTGGAGATGACAGAGTGAAGTGGTAGGGCTCGCTGGTGTTGCCGCTGAGCTGGAATCTGATCGTCAGTAGTTGTCGCCTCTTCAAGACGACGTCGGAGGTCCCGCTGGTGTCGAGTGTGAAGTATGGTGTGAAGGAGCAGCCGGGGAAGGAGGCCTCAACCTTTGTGTTGTATTTGAAGGCAGTGCCGTGACTGTCGACGCCAGCAATGTGATAGGTGAAGGAGCCTCGGGGAAAGGTGAGGAATTCGCTGGTCAGAACTCCATCGCAAGACTCCAGAGCTATTGTGTGACTCACCATTCCGAACTCGTTCACAAGTTGTAGCACAGCGTTTGATATCCTTCTTGCCTGAGAGGTTATGATGGCTATCTTTCTTCTTGAGCCTACACAGACGATAGTGATCAGTAACGAGAAAGAAGTAGTTATGCATACGGGTGGAATTATTGGCAAACTAAAGCTAGTAGAACTCTAAATACCAGTTTCATTTTGTACGTTTTGACCTAATGGTTGGTGTTTGTCAGAGAAACACTGAAGACTGGTTATTAGGATGATGTTAGGAATGTAATTTTAAGCGTATGGTTTAGAGAACCTTTATACTATATTTTACAGCTGGCTAACAACTTATTTAGTCAAATCTGTAAACTTTTTTCTTTGTCCAGAACAGCAATTTATATGATACAACCACAATTTATATTGATAATGTAAACAAACTGAGGGTATTACTCAGCATTCCTCCATATCTCCCACCATCTCCCCTCCCCTCCTATCCTCCCCCCTCCCCCACACTTTTCATCTCTCCTTTATACTATCTATTGACTTACAAGCTGTTGTTGGCGTAGAGATGGAGATATTGTTAAGATGGTTGATGTAGATGACGATGGTGTTTAGGATGAGTTTGGTGGTTGGGAAGACTTCAATGGCTCCCACGTTTACACACGCCTCCCATTTTCCTGGTGTTGGATTGACTTCTGCATGGAAGCCAACCTTGCCTTGCCGCACAGGAACAGATACTCTTGTTCGGTTTGGTCGAGTTATTGTGATAACTCCACCTCTTGTTGCCTGAAAACTTACCTGGAGAGCAATTGAAAACTCGGAGACATTGAAGGATTGACACCTGCTGATGGGACGCCGTGCTTGTCTTTTGCCTTTTGTTTGTTGAACGTGTCGACAAGGGTTGTCTTTATAGGACTGTGCGAAAGTGGCCAGTTGCCAATCTGAGAACTCATTTATTAAGTTTCCAGATGTTGCTTGGGCGATGTCTCGGTAAAGGTCATCATTTGTCCCTATACCGGCACTCAGAAAGAAATGAATGCAAACACTCCTGGAATTTGCTTCGTCGATGACTTCTTGTTTTAGCTCCGGCTGCTTGGAGGTAGCGTCAGTAATGACGACCATCTGGGATCCGGGGTAGACATAATCGTTCCCTTTGATATTAGCCCTCAGTCCCTTCAGCATGGCATAGAGGGAGTACTCTGGTGCATCATGGCCGCCAATCGCCTTGAGGGCTTGAACTGCTTTGTAAAAGTCTTGCAAGTCTCCAATCACTCCTGTCTCAGCAATAGTTATTGGTCCAACACCTAAAAAACAAAAAAACAAAATATATATATAGTAAATTAGTGCACTGCAAACCCGCCATTTAAGAGCTGTCTTACTTTCTTCGGCTACAATCTTGTTGTTTGGTCCGACATCGTTGAAGGGCACTAGAATGTAGCAGCCATATTCTCCTATTTCTTCTTCTACTCTGGCAAACTGCAAGATGAGGTGTTTCGCTAAATTGATTTCGTTCGTCATGCTTCCAGTGGTGTCTATGACGAATATAATGCACTCGTCGTTATTTAGTCCGAAAATAACGTTGCTTAGAACGTTGCCCCGATCAAGGCAGTCGAAGAATTGGCATGTGCAGAGTATTCCATCATCCAGTATTCCTTTGGGAGGACAGTTGCAGTCACTTCTTGGTGGGCATCCCGCCTGTCTCCTGGCTCTGTGGACAGAACTTAGTCCCAATCGAGGAGATAGTGTAGGGCTCCTTCGAGGTTCGACATTCGGTAGATCCTGGGGTGCAAGACCGAGAGCTTCTTCTTCCTCGATTCTCAGAGAGTCGAAGCATAAGAGTTTGCCGATCAGAGAGCGCAGCAAATGGAGGCCTTTACCGGTATTGTTTTGGTAGTTTTCTTGGAATTGACGGATCAATTTCCGCACGCTGATCAAGTCTCTTGTGACATTGACATTTGCACAAGCGTCAGTTCTAGCGATGGATATTTCCTGGAAGGCCCTCGTGAAGGTGCTGTACGCTAATGGTGATTCTTTCACTCCAGCTTGTCTGGCCAGTGCACGGAATGTGTGATTCATTGTCAGTCGTACGACTCTCCCGTGAGTGGCTCTACCACCGGAAGAGCCAGTGTTTCTCTCCAGTAAAGACCTGGCAATTCTCAGTTGCTCTGATGTCGTTGTTGCGCTTTTAATCATAGCAGGAATGGAAGAACATGAATCCGAGGAGCTTGCTGGGAGAGAAAGAGAAGAAGAAAGGAGGAAGGGAAAAAAAAAAAAAAAGGAAAAGAGAGAAACAGGGCATCACACACCAAATTAAAGATTTGTACACCCAATTAGCTCTCATTGTAGATTCTACCTGTATGCCATGGTATTAGAACGATGGCCGATATGAAGAAGACAAGAGGAGTAGCCATGATGGAAGAATAATGGTGGCCGGCTGCAGGTTGGACTGGTTGACTCAGCTGTGAACTTTTGGAACTTTATATATGCTGGGACTCTGGATGCTTGTAGTCGAGAAAACCTCCAAATGCTTGTGGTTGAGAAAACCTCCAAATGCTGGTGCCACTCTGTGGGTGTGGGTGTGTGAGGTGGGGAGAAAGGATGAAGGGAAGTTTTGAGGGATTACCCTTTTTTGCAGGCTTACATCTGCTGTCTCTGTTGGAGTTTTTGGTTGCTACTGAAAGTGATGTAATGTTTGTGCTTATGTTTGGCTGCTTTTGAGTTAGCTAAGCTTTTAAGTGTCTTAATGAAGTCAGGATTCTACTGTACTTATTTGGGGACATCTCCATGGAAACAAAAAAAAAATATATATTATAATATTAACAAAGTGCCTCATCATTTCCCTTGATAGATACTCCCACTCACAAGTTAGGGAAGAAGTAACATTAATTTAGAAAAAAAATTGGTTTTTAATTTATGTGATTTTATTTTTCAATTACATAAGAAATAGATCAGGTTAAATTCAAGTTTTGTTTAACATGGAAAAGTATTATTATCCAGCTGGGAATGGCTGGCCATATGATTAAAGGTTATTATTATAAGCTACATCAGAGAAATGGCTTGTTGCACCTTTTAATGATCTAGTTGGGTAAAATGTTTACCTTTAGTAAATTAAATGAACAAAAACAAAAACAAAAAAAAACTGATATGACAATTAAAAACAACAACAACAACTGCCAACTTTGGTTGGTTTGTGGTAGAACTTCAGTCCAGAGCTCAGAGTGTGTAGAGGCAGTAAGCACAGTACTTGTCTCTATACCTACAATTGATAGTAAAGAGTTGGCAATGGATATCTTATGATAAAAGCAACTCTAACCTCTTTGAATATTCTAGCCAAAGGATGGTGGGTGTGGATTTAATATGAAGGTGTCTCTAACTATCCTGGTTAGGATGATAATTTCCTTAATTCTAAAATTGCATTTAAAATAGTCTAGAACAGTAGTATTCTAGTGTTATTTGTTAGTTGGGTCTTCGAAGTTCATCTTGTCTGTTCATTCTGTTCTGTTAGTAAAGGCTCCTAGTGTTCAGTGAGAGGTGGTCACTTATGTGAGAGTGTGTTTGCATATAATGGCAGTGAATTCATGTGTACACAACATGTATGTGTCCCTAGGCAAGATGGACCATCTTGTGCCTTATGAAACTGGTGAAGTCACATCCAAGCTAATCAAGACTTTTAATAAGTCCACACATCAGCTCAACACTTACGATGACCTTGGCCACTCCTTCTCTCATAAGGTGGGTGGAGTCTTTATCTAATGCCTTTACACATTCTTTCACTGATTGTTATTAAGTTCAAGTAAAATTTGACGTTATGTCTGCAGGAGATACAAGACATGAAAGACTGGATTACAAAAATTCTTCCTCAAACTGTATAGAATTTATGGTGTTTGTGTGTGCAAATATATTTTTTCAATTGTGTGCTTTTTAAGACAAAATTTTTTTTTATCAGCTATATATTTTTAACCCCTCAAATTAATTTATTTGTGAGCTGTGTACTAGTTGTGTTGGATAATCATTATAACATTGACTATGTATAAGTTACACCATGACGTGGAGGTTGGTATGGGATTTACACAACTGAGGGCTGAAAAACAAGGATAGTGTAAATTCCAACCTAACGGAGGAGTGCAACCAACTTGTACCATGGCTCTAGGGCTACAGGAAACTGTTCACCTCCTAGGAGGTGGGTATAAAAATATATTCACTGCGAATTGAGCAATCTGATTGGACAGTTTGAACGTACCATGGTACAAGTGTATTTATTCCTCATACTCGATCGCTACTTTAACTAGTACAGAGAAATATCATCATCTTATATTGTTATTTATAATAGTGTAGTTTATATTGCCATGGTGCACAGGCTAAGCTGTACATTTATGACTGTTGATGATTCAGCCCAACACTGAAGTTAATGTAAAGGGTGTTTATACAATAGAATGATACTACAAGTCACGTTACTAGGCCATTAGCATTGTGGACACTCACAGTTCAAAACTATGAGTTGTAGCTCAGAGAGAGAGCTCCAGACAAATGCTGGTTTAGCTACTCTCTCGTCATTGAACACAAGACTAATAAGGAGACCAATGAAGTTACAAACTGCAATGACAACACAAAGAACATTTAAACTGTAAGTGTGTGTGTGCGTGAGTCCAGTTGACTGTCGGTCTATAGTTTACTGGTCGTCGTGGGCTTGAGTTTCTCTTGCACTTGCTGCCAGACATCCTGAGGTTCAGGCCGACCCACTGCTCCATCTAGATTGGTCTATACAAGAGATAAAACATTAACTGAGAGAGATTGTACACATGGTTCATTTGTACTAACAGAAGAAAACCCATTGTAGTGTGGACCACAGTACTAGACTTGTGAGACCACACCCTCTCTTTCCCATGTAGGAGGGGCTGGTTGCACTGGTGATAAGCGATTTGCTTTACCACCAGTAAGGCCGGGAACCACAAAACGTTAATTAGTCGAGCTTATTGATGTGCATTATTTAAGACAGGTGACATGCATATTAATTTAAAAATTACTAACCTCGTTTGGTTCAGAAGCCCAAGAATACAGGACAGTACGATCTGGCTTGATGCACAGGATTCCTGGCTGTAAGATGCCGTGAGTAAATGCCTTGTAGTAAAGATGTCTGTCCTTTGGAGATACAGTAAGTCTCACTAGACCTTCTCCATCCAGGTAGTTCCTCAGCACATGTGTGGGATCTGACAGACACTGCATACGGCAATAAGAATGGGCATAGCAACCACTAATGCACTTGCAAGATATACAGATAACACACATACATATATTTCTCTGAAATGCTTGACTTAAATGCTAATATTTAACTGGTCAATGGCTACATGTTTGTAGTTACTTTTAAGGATAAAAGGACTGAATGATGCCTTCCTAAATTAGGTAAATAGGAACTAAAACATTCACTTCACGAAAACTAAATAAATGTAGCCATTTTTATTTTCAGATTTTGAAGGAAAAAAAATCAACTTTTATCAGATTTAAGGTTAAATTAAAATGTTTTAGCTACCCTGTTGTTTTGAATTACATGTGCACAGTGGGTCACTCACTGTGGGCGGGGAAGAGAGAAGAAGACGACAGAGAGAGAGAGAGAGGAGAAGATAAAGAAGAAGAGAGAAGAGAGCAAACAGTAAACATTTGTGTGTGTGTCATATTGAACGTTATTATCATTTATTAGCATAGTTTATTCATCAGTGCATGAGTGTATTCGTAAATGTAGTCACGTCATCAGTATTATGCATGCATGTTTTGAGTTGTGCCCCGGACTTCCGGTTTGACCCCTTTTCATCTTTCCCTGCGCATGCGTGTCTTCTGGCTTAAAACCCTCGACACGCCTGCGTATCATCAGATTCCCCATAACTTGTTTTCCCGCAACCTGAGTTAACAGTCAGGGCGGGTAGCTAGCTACTTGGTGGAGTCTCTGGTGGCAGCGATTCACTAGAGGCTTTACGTATTGGTGAAGTCACTGGTGATCTACCGTGCTTCCGGTACTTCGGCTGGCATCTGGCAGTTCAACGTCGTGGTGGTCAGAGCAATACCGTGGTGGACGGAGCCTACCCTCCCACAATTGGCGGCAGCGGTGGTCAAGAAACGTGTCTTTACTACACTATCGAAGTGCTGTTGAGCTACCCCAAGACATCTACGTCTGATTTAAAACTCAGGTGGATTGTCCTCGTCTACAACTCTACATCGGTGACCTAGAAGTCTGTGTCCTTGTTCTGCACTGATTTAAAACTCTGAGGAACGGCCGATTTAAAATTCGGAGTCCTTGCGCAGTTCACTTACCTCTCCCTTTGTCGCCATCACTGGATTTCTTCTTCTCCAATCAACGCGCACTACACGCGGTTATCGAGTTCGAGATTTTCTCAAGCAGGAACTTGCTAAGTTCGAGTGTCATTTGTGTATCATCATTTGTTGGTGTACAGTGTTGTCTCACGACTTGTTGTTCTTTTCGTCTTGGGCATTGTTGTTGTCTTGTGCGCATTTGGCCCGAGATTAGTCATTAGTAGTTGTTAGTGTTCATTCGTTGTGAATATTACCTGTTGAAGTCTGAGCATTGTGTGATTTTTGTTCTTCATTCCTTTTGCGTGCTGCAGGTCATCGAATCCTTCAGTGCACCTGGATGAGCAAAAGGGAGTATCTGGATCGGAAGTGTAAGACCAAGCACAGATCTAGGGATACTGCAAGTGGTAGGGATACTTCTTCTTCGCCTGTTAGTTGCACTTCACAGTCAACAGTTTTCCCGGTTAGTTCAGAGCATAGTGATATAACACCGGTACGTAGTCCTACTTGCTCTGTTAGTCACACACCATACGTGAGTGACAACGGATCCTCTTTAAGTGGCTTTCCTCCGATCTCCAATTCAGCCCATAGCATTTGGTCTATTGATCGTAGGACTAGTAAACTAGTTGCTGAAAGTATTGTAGATCTAGTCCCCTCTGATTCCACACTTGAATACCCTTTTAGCATGGCCGAGGAAGATACGTATGCCTCAGAGGCCACAACAGCCACTACATTTGGTGGTTCTGCTGGTATTTCCCCTGATATGGCGGCTTTGTTAGCTGGCCTTAGTGCTCTTGTAAGGGATAGAGATGCTGGTAGGGACAGGGTGAGAAGAAGTGGTCATAGACATCATAGTGGTAGTGATGAGGATGATAGAGAATTAGATAGGAGGGAAAGGCAGTTGGATAGGGAAGAGAGAGTTGAGAGCAGGCTAACTAGAGAAATACATGATATTGCTGCTCATAAGGAGGGTCAGGACATTATTAAATATATTAACAAGTTAGAAGGTGACCTGAGGGAAATTGGGTGTCCCCAGGCTAGATGGAAACATGTTTTGTACAAAAAGATGACGTCCTCCTCTGGCTTGAATGCTATCTACAGTCTCAACCGTGAAGATGCTACTTATGAAGAAGTGAAAGCGGGTCTCATCCGAGACATGGGCTCTAGCCTAGTCTCTTTAGGAGCTCAGTTTATCTCAGAATGCTCCACGGTTTCGAGATCATCGTCTCCTCTACAACGCTGGAGACGTCTCAAAGACATTCTTGATTCGATCATGACCGTTTGCCCATCTTTCGAAGCTTTTACTGTTTTTATTGCTAGTGCTGCTTATAGAGCTTCGTTGTCTTCCTCACAGAAAGCCTCGATGGACCTTTGTAAAATTGAAAGCTTTAGCGACCTCCACGGTTTTGCTAGTTCTCTGGAAGCCACTCACATCACAACCACATCAGGTAACAGTGGTATTGTTAAGTCTAGTAAGAGGTATAGTAGTACTTCTGGTTATGAGTGTTTTAAATGCCACAAAATGGGGCATCGGGTATTTGAGTGTCGTAGTAATCCTGCTAAATTGAGCACCCCTAGCAGTAATAGTAGTCCTTCCCAAATCATTTGCTACACATGTAGGGAGCCTGGACATAAGTCCCCTGACTGCCCTTCAAAAAATGTCGATAATAACAGTAATGCCTCTGATTCAAGGTCTGAAAATGGCAAAAAGCTTAATGTAAAGAAAGGCAGAAGATTTAAAGCCAATTGGATTGCTGTTAGGGATGGCTCCAGACATGTGGAAGGCTATGTAAATGGCATTATGTGTAAGATCATACCGGACACTGGTGCAGAGATCACCGTTGTGCCTGGCTGTCTGGTGTATGATGATCAGTTATGTGATGAGTCTGTGAGTGTTAGGGGTTGGGATAGCAACCCAGTTGATCTCCAGACTGCTATTGTCGAGTTCATGTTTGAGGGCAGACCTTTTCGATCCAAAGTAGCTGTTGCACGTGAGGATCGTTTGAGTGGTGCTGTATTGTTCTCGATTCCCATGGATGCTGGCAAAGCATCCAAGCTCCTGCTGGACGCCGTCCTGGAGTCCGACTTGTCTGTCTCTAGGGTGGAGCACTCTGGTGATACTCCAGACGTCCAGCCATCCTCTCAGGAGGATGCCTGCTCTGGTGGTGTTTCGGTGGAGGCCCCAGAAACTTCCACTGATCCTTCCACCACCCAGGAGGTGGCGGAGGTGAATGTAGTCACCAGGTCTATGACAAATAGAAGGAGAAAGAACAAGCACAATGTAAATTCCCAACAGGTTTCTGAGGCTAACCCAGTTGCTTTTCAAGATGAGTTTGATAGGCTCTCTCAAATTGACATGTCATACTCACCCCCTACCCAGGTGACAGGAATAAGAGCATGGATGCTTCAGTATCTGGACTTCAAGGTGATTGTGATGATAATGGTGGGGCTGGTGTAGATTGTGCAGAGAGAGAAGGGAAAACTATTTCTTCTCAGAGTCTAACCCGAGTTTGTGACAAAACCCCAGTTGTTTGTGAGAAATCCTCAGATGACACTTGTTCGACACCTGATGTTGACCCCATGATTGACATTCCGTGCCCTGTTTTGACAAACATCGCTTCCCACGAGAACCTAATATTAGCAACTCAAAGTGATGATAGGCTCGAATCATGTAGAGCCCTAGCTATGAAAGGCTTGAATGGTTATTCGTATACTTCTAGTGGCTTGTTGACCCACACACTGTTACAAAATGATGTGCCTGTTGAAAGGATTGTGATTCCTTCTAGTTATAAGAATAAAGTCTTAACATTGGCCCATGACAAGACATCCCACGTTGGAGTGAGAGGGATGCGTCACGCTATCAATAGGTGTTTTACGTGGCCAGGTTCCCATACTGACATTTGTAACTATGTTAAGTCTTGTGAGGTGTGTCTCAAAGTGAATTCATCTGGTAACAAAAAGAGTAAGATGATTGAGAGGAGAATCCTCACTGTCCCTTTTGACAGTGTCGCACAGTTGACCTAGTGGGTCCACTGCCGAAGGCCAAAAGAGGTGTAAAATACCTTTTTACCTTGTCTGTTTGTCGACTAGGTGGCCTGAGGCAGTCCCCATGAGGACAGCCTCAGCTGCAGAGGCTGCTCAATGCTTTGTTGATATAATCAGCAGGACCGGCATTCCCTCCAAGGTGCTGTCTGATAGAGGCACCATTTTCTTGAGCAAGCTAATGAGTAACCTTTGTGAAATGTTAGGCATTGCCCAAGTTGCATTGTCACCATATAGGCCGCAGTCTAATGGAGTGGTAGAAAGACTGCACGGGACACTCAAGCCTATGTTAGCCAAGGCAGTTGCTGCTGACCTTGACTGGTCTGAGTATCTGCCTCTGGCCTTATTCGCCATACGCCAGGTCCCCAACAGAGACCTTGGTGTTTCACCCCACTGTCTTGGGAGGTGATGGGTCCTTTGGACATACTCTATGATGGGTGGAGTAACAGATCATTTGAGCCAATGGATGTGGACAGTTGGCTTATTTCCCTTAATGATAAATTGTCTTTGCTTCAGGACTTTGCTGTAGCTAATCAGTCATTAGCAGCTGATAAGCGTAAATTGGCATTTGACAAAAAAAACAAATCTGACAAACAACTTGAGATTGGTAGCCAAGTCCTTATGCGTGTACCTGGTGTAAAGGCTGCCCTGCAAGCAGCCTGGGAGGGCCCATACACTATCAAGAAGAGGTCTTCCAGAGTTACATTCCTTGTCTCTAAGGGTGAAAATCATCCCACTAAAGTTGCTGAACGTGACCCCTTCGGCCTTGTATGAGGCGTGATAGTGTGAGGCTGTATAGGAAGCCTCTGGTGTGTCTGTGGATAGACTGTGCATGGGAAATGAGGGTCAACGTTCCAGATGGCCTCCTTACTTACAAAGTCGAAGGACCAGGTGTTCACTTGATGTGGCGGCTAAGGCTGAGCGCAACCGCTGGCGTGAGCTTGCAGTCTTGCTCAGTAGCTGTAAAGAGCGCACTCTCTAACGTTGGTACTTGCTAGAGGTCTCAGAGGTGAACAACAGATTATCAAAAGTACATGCGGTATATAAAGAAATAACTAAGTGAAGGTGAGTGTGGGTTTACATATCATGAATATCATTAAGTCTGACAACTTGTGTATAGTATGAGAAAAGGGTGAAGTGTTTAACTAGGTGTTAATGAGGTATTGACAATCATGAGATTGTGTTCTTAAAATGTTCTATCTTCTATGTCTGGGTGATCCCAGACAGACTCCCGGGGCGGGCTTGGGAAGACGTCTCGTCCGGCAAGAAAGGTATCAGTAGTGTAGATGCACGAGTATATGTCTTGTTTTTGCATTTCAGTTTGACAGCTCTGACTTGTCCATCCGAGCCAGAGTAAGTTTCTTCGATTCTTGCTAGGGGCCATGCTCTGGTCCTGAGGACTTCGTCTTTGACAAAGACTAGATCTCCTTTCTTGAGTTGTAATCCTGGGCGAGTCCATTTCGAACGTTGGGCTTGCATGGCCAGGTATGTGGTGAGCCACTGTTTCCATAGGTCTGCCTTAAGACGTTCTACGAGTCTCCATCTTCGAAGTGAAGTGACTTTTCCTGTAGAGGGTGGAGCTGATGGTGGAGCTCGAAGTGGCCTGCCTATTAAGAAGTGGCCAGCCGTTAAGTAGGAGCCTTGTTGTATCTCGTCTTCATGTAGCTGAGTAATTGGCCGTGAGTTGAGGATAGACTCTGCCTCAACTAGTACGGTGTAGAATTCGTCGTATCTCAGTAGATGTGGTTGAAGGCTTTTCTTGAGTAGCAGTTTCATTGACTTTACCGCTGCCTCCCAGAGTCCCCCGAAGTGAGGAGCCCTGGGAGGTATGTGGTGCCACGAGATGTCATTCTGGCTTGCGAAGTGATGTATCTGTTGTCTCATGTCCTTGGATCCGAGGAGTCTCCTCATCTCTCGGATCTCCTCCCGGGCCCCCACAAAGTTCGAACCGTTGTCAGAGAAGATATCCGTGGGGCAACCACGTCTGGCTACGAAGCGTGAGAGGGTGGCCCTGAAGTCAACTGTTAAGAGTGAGGAGCATAGGTCTAGATGAACTGCTTTTGTGGAGAGACAAACGAAAACTGCCACGTAACACTTTACAGTAACTGGTTTGCGAGTGTAGCCTTGTCTGAGGTAGAAAGGTCCGGCGAAATCAATCCCAGTCTTGGTGAAGGGAGATGATGGTGTTGTACGTGAAGGAGGGAGAAGTCCCATTTGTTGAGTGAGTGGACGTGCATAGGCACGCTGGCAGCTTGCGCAAGACCTACTGATATGTTTAAGTAGGGCGCGCAAGCCTGGAATAAAGTAGGTAGAGACCACTATAGAGTGGATGGCTGAGACTCCGGCGTGAAAATGTGTACTGTGAAGAATCTTGAGTAGAAGCTTGGTGAGAGTTGATTTGGCGTGAAGTGGAATTAGTAGGTGTGATACGTTGATGTTTGAAGTGTCCCGCACTCTGCTGTGTATGCGCAGAATGTTGTCTTGCGAGGTGATGATAAACTTGTAGAGTGGATGATGTTTTGGAAGAGGTTTGTCCGATTTGATAGCTGAAAAAACTTCCGGGTAGGATTGTTGCTGCAAAAGTCAAAGTAGAGAGTTCTTAGCTTGTAGAAATTCCTCCGAGGTGACGATGTCTGATGAGTTTCTTGAATTCTTCTGCTTGCAGTTGTGGAGGAATCTTTTGATCCATGCCACGACTCTGGCAAGTGTATTGAAAGAGGAGAATCTACTCCAAAGTTAATTGAGGAAGTGATCCTGACTAGCATCCATGTTGGCCGCGATGAAGATGGAGAGGACTGCAGTGGCTTCTTTAGGACGAGCAAGCTTCGTGAGAGGCCATCGAATAGGCGGTTGGGAGAGCCAGGGTGGACCTGACCACCACAGAGTGGAGGTAATCAAGTCCGTAGCCTTGACTCCCCTGCTCGCTAAGTCAGCCGGGTTGTCTGTTGTTGGTACATGTCTCCACTTGGTGGAGGGAAGAAGGTCTTGTATCACTTGAATCCTGTTGGCGACGAAGCGATCTTTGGCTAGTTGTGATGGTTCTTTTGAAGACCAGTAGAGGACTATGGCACTGTCGGTCCAGGCGTGAAGATCTTGAGATGGGACATTCAGGAGTTGACCTGTGTGAGCCAGTAACTTGGCAAGTAGCTGAGCACCAAGCAGCTCGGCCTTCGGTATAGTAGTATGTTTGACCGGAAGGACGCGAGCCTTGGCCACAACAAGTGCTGTGTGGATTAAGTTGTTATCCTGAACTGTCCGGATATACACGGCAGCTCCATACGCCACAGAGGAGGCGTCAGAGAATCCGTGCAATGATGTGAAGATGGTTTTCCCTGAAGGTGTCATATGTCTTGGAATTCGATGTGAAGTGATGCTGGAGAGTTCTTGAAGCCATGATACCCATTTGACTCGAACGTGTTGTGGGACGGGCTTATCCCAAGTAATGTTCCGTTTCCACAGATCTTGGAGAAGTATACGAGCTGGCACGATTGCTGGGGAGAAGAGTCCCAGCACGTCAAATACGCCGGCTGTACCAGATGCGATCGTACGTTTGGTGACTGTTGAATCCGCGTTGACAGTGATTGTAGGAGTGGAAATGCTGAGTGTGTCTGTCGACACGTCCCAATGGACGCCTAGAGCCTTGGGTGTTGGGCTGTCTGACAAACTGAGCGAGGAGGTGTTCTCTTCCCTGAGTTCTGCTGGTGTCCGGTCCAGGAAGTCCGAGGAGTTGGACCTCCATTTCCTGAGGGTCATCCCAGCCTTGGAGAGAAGATCACACAGCTCTAGACGCAGTTGGGTGGCTTCCTGAACAGAGTCTGTACCAGAAACGTAATCGTCTACGTAGAAGTCATGATCAATTGCTGCTGCTGCCTTTGGATGAGTGTCGCGATGTAGTTGGGCGAGGTAACGTAGTGTCTGAGTGGCAAGGAATGGCGAGGAGGCCACTCCAAAAGTTACACGTTCCATGCGACAATCCACGATCTGTCCTAATGGTTGGCGAAGTAGAAAACGGTGAAGATTCCTGTATTCCTTGTTCAGTAGGATCTCCCGGAACATCTTGCTGATGTCCGCAGAGATCCCGACTGTATGTTTCCTGAACTTGATCAAGATGTCAGCCAGTGGTGGGTACAAGTTTGGTCCTACGTGAAGTGTATCATTGAGAGTGTAGCCGCTAGTAGTCTTGGCGGACGCATCGAATACTGGTCGAATCTTGGTCGTCGTGGAGGTGTCTTTGAAGACTCCATGCACTGGCATGTAATAACACGGAGCTCCAAGGAGGAGTTCTTGCTGAGGGATGATGTGGGCATGGCCCAAGGTAAGGTATTCCCGTAAGACTACGTTGAAGGCTTCTAGTTTCTTCTTCGTGGTAAGTGAACGTTCGTTAGAGTAAAGTCGACTGAGTGCTTGTTTGCGTGAGTCTCCTAGTGGTGGAGCATCGTCTTTGATAGGTAGCGCTACGGAGATCCTGCCATTGATGGATTGGACGTTGGCGTGAAAGTGATTGACCACACTCTGGTCCACCCGGCTGAGACAAAGGGACTCCGGGACCTGATCCAGTTCCCAGAGTCGGCTCAAGTCCTGGGCCAAGGGTGTAGCGGTGGAGGTCACAGTCAGAACTTTTACACGCCCTTGGACAGGACCAATCACACCAACCCCAAAGTTGGTCTCGATGTATCTGTGCCTGTTGATGCGTTGTACTTTGCCGCAGAAGTCCCAGGGGTACTCCTGTCCTAAGAGAATATCCACGGCGCCTCCCATTTCTGGGTCCGATAGTGTAAGTCCATTTTCTGCAGCGTATTCCGCCACCAGGTCCCTGTCAGCTGGTGGGGTAGTACTAAGTCCATGAGATATGACGGAAAATTCTATAGGAGGTGAAACAAAGTCTGAGGTGTTGGAGTGTAGAGATGCAACGACATAGAAGCGAGAGCGAACAGTGCCCTGGCTGAAGCCTTCAAACAGCCTGTCCTGAGGATGTCTCTTTAATTTGAGAGTCGATGCCAGCTCCTCCGACATGAAAGTAGCCCCACTGCCATGGTCGAGTAGTGCTCTGGCTTTAACTTTGAGGCCTTCATGCTGGAGAGAGGCGACGACTGTACATACGAAATTCCCCTTGTTCTCTGGCTGTGTGTTGGGTGTAGTTGGAGAATCGGGCTTGGACAGGACTGTCATAGACTTGTCAGGTGTTGAAGGGTTGGTGGCTTGTGTCGTCGAGGTACTTGATCTCTGGTCTCTGTGTAGGTACGAGTGATGACGTTGGTTGCAGTGCCTGCAGGAGTGCTTGTTGGTGCAACCCTTGACAGTGTGACCGTTGGTGAAACAGTTGAGACAGAGGCGTTTTTCTCTCACCACTTTGTTGCGGTCCTCGACACTCATTGCCATGAAAGTCGAGCAACGACCTAGCCAGTGTGATTCTGAGCACAATGCACACTTAGGAGTGGTTCTCATGCGAGGCGAAGATGGCGAAAATGGTAATGTAGAAGACGTAGGTTGGACGGTTGGCGAAGACGGAGACGAGGTAGGAGGGGCATTGGTGGCATGTTGCGTACCAGCCCACCGAAGACGCTTGTTAATGAACTCATTCAAGTCTGCTATGGTTGGTTCGGGGAGTTTGTCGCAGAGTAGACGATCCCATTCTTTTCTAAGTTCCCCAACGAAGTATGGACGTAGTAGGTGAGGCATGAACTTGGCTAAGTCGTTCCCCAGATGACTGTCCAAGGAACGGTAGTTATCCAGCACCCGCTCCTTAAACTTCTGGAGTGCCGATATGGAGGAGTCTATCTTCAGTGGTTCTGTGATTTTCTGGATGAGTATCGGAATGACTATCTGGGATCTCCCGTACATGTCTCGAAGAGCTTCAATGAGTGAGGGTATGGACGAACTTCCTTTCACGTGGTCGTTAACCAAGTGTTTGCCTTGGGGTGGAACGACGGCCTGTCGGATAATAGCAAATTTGTCCAAATCCGAGTAGCCCTCAGCCCGATGCTTGAGCAGTGACTGAAGGCTAAGCTCAAAGGAATCCCATTGTAGTGGGTCGCCATGAAACCGCGGGATGTCGAGGTTGAGGGGTGCCATCCTTGGTTTGTCCGGTGTCTCTTTCGAAGTAGTAGGCGTAGAAGACGAAGGAGTGGAGGATATGAGCTTCTTTGTGCGAACGAAGAGAGCATTGATGTCGTCGAAGGCGTCCTGTATGGTACGATTATCCGGTAGGCCTAGAACCTTCATCCTGAGAGCCTCCCTAGAGGAGGAGAGTCCCTCGAGTTCAGCTGAGGCAATGCCATCTCCTTCATCCAGGAGTTCCTGAAGGCGTGAACGTAAGCTGTTGCACTCCATCGAGGTAGTACAAGTTACCTCGAGGGTGCGAAGTTCCGAGATGAGATTGGCGTGTATATCATCGTGTTTAGCACGGTCAGTAAATTCGGAGTCAATGGTTTCTTCATCCAGCAGTGAATCCATTTCGACCTGAAATGCCTCGTGTTTGGTAACGTCTGCTCGTATGTCATTCTCTAGCTCCTTGACAGCATGTATGGGGACAGAACTGAGGGGTTTGTCGAGCAGAAGGGAGAGTTTTTTGGAAAGTCGAGTGATCGCTCCACGTCGATGTGCTCTCTGACGGCGTAGAAGTTCGAGGCTTGCTCTTGAGACGTCGTTCTCCGTAGGTGTAGACATGTTGAGTTGAGAGAAGCGAAACGAAAATGAAATTAGACTAAGAGCTAACTCGAAATTAGACTAAGAGCTAACTCAACAAGTTGGAAACTGTAACTGAAATAGCGATCGAACGAACGAATGTAGTAGTGAACGAATGTAGTAGTCAGCTAGTCCTTTGCAGGCTCGAAGGACCAAATGAACGTGACCCCTTAGGCCTTGTATGAGGCGTGATAGTGTGGGGCTGTATAGGAAGCCTCTGGTGTGTCTGTGGATAGACTGTGCATGGGAAATGAGGGTCAACGTTCCAGATGGCCTCCTTACTTACAAAGTCGAAGGACCAGGTGTTCACTTGATGTGGTGGCTAAGGCTGAGCGCAACCGCTGGCGTGAGCTTGCAGTCTTGCTCAGTAGCTGTAAAGAGCGCACTCTCTAACGTTGGTACTTGCTAGAGGTCTCAGAGGTGAACAACAGATTATCAAAAGTACATGCGGTATATAAAGAAATAACTAAGTGAAGGTGAGTGTGGGTTTACATATCATGAATATCATTAAGTCTGACAACTTGTGTATAGTATGAGAAAAGGGTGAAGTGTTTAACTAGGTGTTAATGAGGTATTGACAATCATGAGATTGTGTTCTTAAAATGTTCTATCTTCTATGTCTGGGTGATCCCAGACAGTTGCACATAGAGATAATCTTAAAGTTTACGTTCCCTGACCATTCAGTGTGAATGCTGTCACACTTATTGCTGAAGATCAAGGCATTGCCCCTGACCTTTTAGTTTCCAAAGCTTTATTGGGTGATGAAGTTTGTCCAGGTTTTCGTTCTGATCAGTTGGCAAAAGTTTTAGATGGAGTTGGTGAATATTTTAGTGACAAGCCTGGTTTATGCCGAGCAAGTACCTGTCAGATTCATCTGGCAGACGGCGCTGCTCAGGTTAATCTCCCACCAAGGCAAATTCCCTCTGGTATAAGGCAAGCAGTAA
>WLWD01002381.1_pt1 | contig 95719 bp, 65 predicted proteins | sample 6712731 | NCBI WGS metagenome assembly WLWD01 (sample SAMN12718690, study PRJNA576275) | sponge metagenome | isolation source: marine sponge | host: Mycale hentscheli | place: New Zealand: South Island, Marlborough, Capsize Point | collected 2014-11-01
GAAATTCTTCATATAATCACTGCAATCTCCTGTAACATTAATTATCTTACCTTTTAATGAGGATGCATGCTACTATAGAACCTATTATATGAATGATGAGTGCTAGGAGTGCAAGGAGTGCAAGGAGTGGTAGGAATTCTAAAATATATAAATTCGGTCAGTTTACAGTATACAATTATACAACAATACAAGCATTTGTAACATATCTTAGAAAAGGGAATATAAATATTACAATTTTAATCAATATTCTCTATAGCTATGACACTGCACATAATTGTAAAAATAACTGTCTAGTAAAACAGCCTTATTTTCTTAGAATTGTTCATATAAATAGCTGTGTATGATGATTGTCCATAAATGTATATACTGAAATGATTAAGTCAACATAAATAATTCTTTGTGTTTTTTTTTTCAACATAAGTAATCCTTTGTGTTGTTTTTTTCCAACATAAATAGTTCTTTATGTTGTTTTTTTCTGAACTACTTTTTCTGGAGCTAGCTACAAGTATACTTGATTTGATTTTGCAATCTTCCAATATTGATAAATGATAAGTGAGCAGGTAATAGTTTAGCCAGTTTTAATTTAAATGAATGAATGAATGAATGAATGAATGAATGAATGAATGAGTGAGTGTGGGAGGGAGGGAAGGAGGGACGAAGCGAGGGAGGGAGGGAGGGTGGGAGTGAGTGAATGAATGAATAAATGAATGAATGAATGAATGAATGAATGAATGAATGTTCAACTCACTACAGTATAACTATATAACAGCATTGTATAAATAGTTGAATCAATATGACATGCAGTAATTACTTCCTTGAGGTGTCAATTTTAGGGCCTGCTGGATTATTCTAAAAATATTTAAAAGTATTCTGTTTTTATTCTAAAAAGTTCAGTTAAAAAGAAAAAAAATTTGTTCTTACCTCTCGAAGCTCTACAAGTAAGTGTTAAGCAGTAGGTAGCATAACTTGAAAAGTTACATTTCAGAACACTTTCAAGTTAGTTTTGGTAAAGGCTTTTTATTATATGTATTAATAATATTAACCCTTTAACACATATAGTATATAATGATATTGTTAATTAAACAGCTTTGGCATGCTCTGGACTCATGATACTACCAAACGTGAGTACCCTATTAAAAAGATAAGATTACCATTACCTTTATTGCTGGGTTTTTCTATAGAAATTTTTTCTGTAGGTATAAAAATTAACGTCTTATTTTTGTTGCTAACATAAATGGCAACATAATACTCAGAGTTATATATTATTTTAAATTTAAATGAAGCTGAGCAATTTCTTGTACTGACATTGATTTTTCCACTTTTTTCATTAGAGTTAATTATAATGAACTGGTATATATCACTGATGGCAAATCTTGAACATAGGCAAAAAGAATCGATTGTAACTTCCTCATTATTATTATTCCAGCACTTTGAAATAGAGCGATTGACACCTACAAAAACAAGCAAAATATCAACATTATTAATGTCAATATTATACTTACTAATATTGGGTTCCATATGTGATACAACAATAGGATCCACAGCTGGATATACGTAACCGTCCTGTAAGAGGCCATTACTTCTTACATCAAACGCTGTCAAGAAAATGTTATTCATTGACTGTTTCAAAGTATAATTTTGGGAAATGGCTCTATCAAGGTATAAAAAATAATGATTATTGTCTTCAGACTGGAAATGTAGCAATGCTCCCATAGCTGATGAGTTTTGTAAGTAAATTACACATAAATCATTTTGCTGCTGATCATAACTGATATTCTGAATGTCATGTGTGCCTGTAAAATAAAAGAACAACACAATACATTTATATACGGTATAAAATTATGAAAACCCCTGATCATTAAACTAGTTATAGCAAAAAATTTGTAGCCATCTTCATATTTCTGATCTGTAATATTGAACAATATTAAATATATGGAACATACTTAACCATTTTTTATGAACATAGTATCTATACAATCTAGAACAGAGAAAATTTCAAAATTTTGATCACATTTGCTAAAATGAACTTACTGATATCATTCAGTGTGATTTGCTCATAATAACTTTTCAAATAAAGTTGTAGCAAATAGCGACGATTACTGAAAATGCTAGAACTTATGTCAAGTATTATCACGCTGTATTCATTGCAGTTGCTGGACACTTGTATATTATTTTCAGTGATGTTAAATTTATCCGTTTCATTATACTTGTCCTTTAGAATTACTCCATCAATATTACAAACAGCTGGAGACTATAGGAATAAATAAAATTATATATTATACCAGATGTCACCAAGTTTATATTACAAAATTGTCAGGAAAAAAACAATTACATATAAGAACATTCACAAGGAAAAAAAACACTGGAATTTCCTGCCACAAGATTAGTGCAGTCTGATCATATATCCTGCACATTTTCCAAAACCGGCCAAACTTCCTGAAATGAAGGATAGAGCTTTCTATCCTACAGTCAATCCTGAGCTCTCCTACATTTTCAGCAAAATTGCAGGGCTACAGCAAGATAGTATACCAAACTACATTCCACTTTTTTCCAGTAATTATTACATGTCACTTCATTAAATCATTAAGTCAATTCATGCCTTACATCCATGTTTTGATGCTATGTCTTATATTTTTTCATATGTAACTAAACAACAAATATATTTGAAAAAACTTATTTATGGTTGTTCTCTGCAATTATTTGCATTAGTGTTTGTGTCTTGACTATAATGAGTTGTCATTAAGAGACTATTTTATTACAAGTTATTGTGTTTGTGTTGGATTATTAGCTAATTAGAATATAAGAGGTTTGGTTTCAGCAATTTTCTATTAAAGTATAATAATATATATACTTAAGCATTTGTTACATATCATAAATTTTCACTAGTAATCAAAAGTATAACACGTTACCTTGACTTGTGAATTTTAATCAGTAAATCAACACTCCTGATAAAAACTTTTCTAACAAAAAAATATTGGTCCTAAAGTTTTTACGCTAAGAAATCACATACCAAGAATATTTGGAATATATAATGATCTTTGGCAACATATGTTCCACTGGTGCCCAAAAATTCAATAGATTCTGAATTAAAAAATATATAATAATAATTATTTTTATCTCTATAATTATTTACAACAATAAAATTAAAACAATATGCCCATTAATATACCAATTAAACTTTAAAATTACTTTAAAATTACTCTATAATCAAATCCCATGACTTGATACACTATCCTTCCTATAAATTTGACCAAAACTTGAGAATAAGAAAATGTCACTTCTGATTCTTACTTCTGAAGTATTATAACAAAATGAAGAATGACAATGTAGGAGAAAGCATGAAATCACTGATGATAAAAATATAACAATGTACAGATGCAAATGTATATTCTCTTGCTGCCGCTAGGCGGTCATGCGGTCATGCGGTCACGCACCTGGCACAGCCTGGATGCCTGTGTACTAAGCAGGCACTATGAGCTGTGCTAGCAAAGCTCATGGAGCTGGGTTAGGAACTGCAGGAGAACAGGACTATCCCCACAGCAAGTGGTATAGGCATCCCGAACTAACCTAGATTATTGCTGTTTCATGAGAAATGCCTTCAATTTGCATCCCCAAAATTTTCATGTACCTTATCACGGATGGGTGGACTAAGGGTGGGATTAATGGGAGGCAGAGGGAAAAAAATGATATGGAAAGTGGCCTGAGTGGGGCTTAAACTCAAGACATTAGGCCCTGAGCCAAGGACACAACCATTACACCATCAGCCTCATATACATACATAATACATGCAAACATGCATGCATGCACGCATGCATTCATACATACCTACATACCTACATACATACATACATACATACATACATACATACATACATATACATACATACATACATACATACATGCTAAATTACTTCAATATTCTTATTGTAATAAAATACTTTTTATCTTGTAGGCCTCACATTAAAATTATATACCTGTCTGTAATGCGGATATAATGTCTGATGAAGTGTTTCCTCTTCCTGCACTATTAGATGAAGTCACTGTTATATTGAACGAAACACAGCTAGCATTGATTGGTATATAATTAGGAAGAACTGCAAGAACAAAATTGTCTGAAGTTGTAGTGTTTACTATACTTGAATGTAAATCATTCACTTCAACCATATATTTTAAATCATCAGAGTCCCTTGTAGTCATTAATGAGAATACAGGGTCCCAGTCTATCTCAATAGTTCCATTCATTAAACAGCTGATATTGAAATTAATTGAAAGATTTGGTACGGCATCTGGAATGCCTAAAAATAGTCCGATATAATTAAAATTTACAAAAAACACAATTGAAGTTATAATTATATTGTCTACTAATTAAATACTTGGTGTTTTTTGTTTTTTTTTGCTTTTTTGTTTTTTTTGGTTGACAATGTGTATGTGTTCCAACTCCAAAAGTTGTACAGGAAACATAAGTATGAAAAAATTGTGCTCAAATTTAGAACACAGTATCCATAATGTGATTTTAAAAAAAACAGATGAAATTTTAATTGCATTTACAATAGCCATTTCATTCTCTTCATGCTATTGTGATCATATATTCTATCTCTCTTCTCAGGTTTTTTCATATTTTTTATTATAAAATTTAAAAATATTTGACTGTAACTAGGTTAGATAGAGTTAGATAGATTCAATGAAACCACACTTGAATTGTACAGTGGTTAGGGATAATAGGCTGAGTCAGCAGAACATGTACCCCCATTTCATTTGATGCGACCCTTCCCCCGCAAAGCAGTAATAAAGGGTGCGGCTATGCCAGACTAGGTTTGAACCACAATTTCAGCCAAACATTATTTATTATTCTGCATAGTTTAAGAAAAAAACTTTAAAATGGAAGGCAATGCATCTAATAAGCAGGAAAAGGCATGAAAGATATTTTAAACTGTGATAGTTAAGAGTATTTGTTAAAAATTACCTTGTACTCGAAAAATGGATTTTGTTGAATTACATTGTGCATTAGAATACTTCACTGAACAGAAAATTTCAGTATTGTTGTTTTCTATTGAAGTCATGTAAATTTCCAGAATTTTTAGTACAGATGGTAGCTCTGAAACAAGTAACTGGACATTACTTGCCGTATCCTCAGGGTATATTTTTCCGTTTATATACCAGGTAACGTTAACATTATCTTCAAAATTCCATCCATCACATACGTAGATGTACCTCCTTCCCAGAGTACCCACAAAATCAGTATAATTGGGGGATAAATTGGCTTCACAGAATTCTATTAAGAAATATTATATTGATATACTGCAGATCTAGTAGTCACTAAAGTAGTAGCTATTTGCAGACTTAATACTTTGTTCACTTTGATAGTATAAGTTACCTTGAGCAGCAATGGCATCAAAAATAAAGGCCAGAACAAAACACATTTCTAAGGCCATCATTCTTTGCACAACAGTCAGGGGGAAAATAACACATTAAATGGTTACAGGTGAAGTGGTATCATCCTAATATGTCACAATCAGAAGTAAGACCTTAGATTACTGTACAAAAACATGTGCAATGAATATTCTTTTTGTTATTCATAATAATACTTTGTCATATTATAACACATGCCATGAATTCTATGTTGCAGCTATTCATTGTCTTTAGATCATGCAGTGTTTTTGATAAAAATTCAAATTTGCTTGGACTTGTGTGAGAAGTTTGAGTATTCCAGGTGAGTGGGAGTAAACTGGTGTCTATATAATTATATACATAGTGTATGTGTTGTGAATTTAAGGATATTTATAGTTTATTTCACAAGACTAAAATTTTAAGAAATATATTTTGATGTATGCAAGAAAAATGTCATAGTTTGTCATATATCTTCTTCTTTCCAACCGTATCTTTTGCAAGTTCTTTACCTTTTAATAAAATAATACTAGCGGGTAGAAATTTGTTATAGATTATTAATTTGCAGGGAAATCTACTAATATAACCTGAGCATAGTTTTATTGTTAGGTATCCAAAATATTATTACAATTCACCCAGTGAATGAATAACATGAAAATGTAATCATTTTTTTATGTAGTAGACAAAACACAAATGTATCATTTTGTACTTAAATCATAATATTATTTGCTGTCAAAATAAATGTCAGAAAACAACAACTATAATTCTTGATAGGTATTAACCATAAACAACATTATAAATATAATTTAGTATTCATTATGTAACATAAGCCTTACAAGACACATACAATGAATGCTATATTTGTGCATTATTCATTTGTTTACTACAAGAAGTTCAGTTGAGGTGAAAAAATAGAATTAGTTGGAGAATGTTGAACACTACAAAGACTCTAGGTGAGTGGAAGCATTGTATTGTCCATTTATTGTATCACTTGAAGCCTTATAACACAATGTATAGCTATCTATTACCAGAAACAGATCTTAACTGTAACTATTGGCTTAATTTTCTCTACACAGTTTTCATGTGTATTCTTATGGTAAATTATCTTATTTTAAACTTCCCATAGTACAATAATGTCAAGCAAGTAAACTTAAAGCTAGCATTCAATGTAGAAGACAGAATTTACTTGAACTTGAGATTCCCTGACCAAATTAGAAGTCTACTAAGGAGCTTTTGCTGTGCTAGTTAAATAATTGCGTTACTATTGCCATGATAGCATAGGACATAAAGAACTCTACACATATCAAGCTCATGCAAGCATTTGAACTGCTATTCTGTTGTTTTCTGAATTGATGCTTATCATGTCTAGAATTTCCTCCCTTACAATTACTGTAACTTGGAAATTAGACCAGCTTTATTTACAATGAATCAGTAGCTATCTTCACGTAAGGTTTTCAAATAACCTAACTGTAAAAGGTGGGGTGTTAAATTACACCTCATGAGGTGTAATACAGCCAGTGTTGTACAAACACAGTTTTTTAAGGGTATTTCTATAAAACTGGCTAAAATGTAATGTATAACACTCTTGTTAACAATGCTTTTATCCAGGATAAGCACCGATTAGAGTATACCAATAATTGGAACATTTGTCTCACATAGACAGATTCTTTAAATTTAGTCTATGTAAGGATAAGAAATTATAAATACTTGTTATCTAATGAATATGTAATGTTTATTTTCTATGAGCTTATTAAGTGTTTATTGTAGTAATATTATTTCATTTTAAATACAAAATTAGCCTATGGTCAAATGCAGTTTGGCATTGTATTACAATAAAACTTTAAGAAAGTGGTAACAATTGTAGCCCATTAAGATTTTTCTAAAATACTTTCGGTTTTTTGTATTAAACAGTAGCAGATGGTGAATCCTTCCAAGCTAATTTCGATGGCTGTACCGATTTGGAAAGTTATCTGTATCAAAATTATCTTTCAAATGGTACTCTTAGACAATAGACAGCTTCATTCCTACCTATATGTATTAAATAAAGAAGCACACAAAAATTACATTCTATAATCACAATAAATAATATATTAAAATGAAAGCTACACTGAAGAATTCCTGGCAGGTCAAAGTACAAGTGAAAATGCTTTAAACTTATATATTATTTACAATCTGTTCTATTTTACTTTGTTAAAGGTACAACATGAACACAGTGCTTTTTGTGACCTTGATATCAAGTCTGAGTTTCTTAAATGGAGGTAAATACATTCCATATTATAAATAAAACCTTAAGTTTCATTAAAATAACAAGATACTTATATAATTTATTGATTTTGCAGAACCCTTGTATTTGGAACCTAGTGGAATCCTAATCAAATATCTTGGAGATGACCAAGGCTTAGTATGTCATCATTCAATCGAAGGCAGACCTATGTGGCTTGCTAATGGATCATTGCTGGAAAACTCTTCTAATTCTATAAATCAATTTGTCCAATTTATAAATAACCCACCAACATTTAATCTTTCTGAAATAGTTATTATTAACATGACTGAAATAGTAAATGGTTCTCAAATTGAATGCTTCATTGAAACTTCAACATCTTCAGTTTTTTCTAACCAAATTACTTTACTATTACAAGGTAAATCTTTATATTTTATCAATAAAATTATGCAATAGTTAGCTAACATAAGTTATGAGTTTTAATAGTACAAAATGGCAAGCAATCAGTAAAGCAGAACTGCACCTATTCTACATTCATTAAATTGAGCACATTGATTAGAACATTGAACTAGTTTTTCACTTCAGTTATAGTAGAAGTTGAAGAGCAGTCTTTGGCAGAATATTTGAATGAAATTGAATTTGCTAACTCATTATCTTATTTATGATCATAAAGCTCCCCGTGCTATTTTAATTATTGTTGAAAAGTCTCCTAACATTGATTTATCATTGTCACATAGCTTCTAACTGGTGTGAAATGGAAAGCTATTAGCCAGCAAATTCAACAAGAAGAGCTTCACATTAAATCTATTAATTTTTTATAACTATTTATTACGTATTACCTGCTTTAAAATTTAATTATAATATATTATTTGTGAAATGCTATAATCGTGCAAGTTCACAAGTTGTAAATATGCTTCTTTTTGCCTACTATATTTCAAACACTAACATGATAGAATTATGACAGGTCAGTTATGATCACTTTAAAAATTACTCATTTTTGGGGTCATTAGTGTTTGTGATTGCATATTAATTAAATGAAATAGCAATACAGAAGGTTAGAAGAACACATGTTGTGGTTTGAAACATATTTGGAATCTCCTACTATATGGTCACTTTTACAACCTTAAAAGAGCATTACCAATCATACAGACACTGAAAGGCATTTAGTACTTACAACAATAGCATTTTCAATTTATATACCATTGCAATATGAATTTATATTAGAGTGCTGCTAGTGCAACAACTATACAAATAAACGTTCAAGATATTTAGTCACGAATCACCATGACAAATACAGTTCACTTCACTGAAGCCTATTAATTACACCAATAGGAAAATTAAGGCTGAAGTAGCCTGCATGAGGAAGACTTAAAGAGTCACTGGAGTGGAAGGACTATACAATTTCCCTATGGAATAAGAAGAGTCATAGAGACTGTAAGTCTAGTATGAAAAAAAATTAAATAAAAGCTAAAGACTATCTCATGTCAGCTTACTTCTATTACCGTATTTGTCACGGTGATTCGTGACTAAATAGCTTGAACATTTATTTGCACAGAGAATTAAAGACTGTCATAGTCTTGTAAGATTAAAATAGACTTATATAAAAGTATTTGTTGTCATGTGACATTTCAATTTTTATGAACCTTTTCACTAATATTTCAAGTTATTAAATATACACAGTTAAAATACTTTAGTTATATTTTATAGGAAGTCTACAAGCTATTGGGAATCTACAGTATACAGTTTATGATAACTATTTGCAGATAACCTGGTCACCACCATTTGCACTCAAGAGTCAAATACTCTACCTAGTGTCAGTACTAAATCAAACTTCTCAAAGTGCTAATACCATTATTGTAACAGAAAATAGTTATGAAATTTATCCCATTATGTCACATTTAATCACATGTGATGACTTCTATGTCACTGTTACACCTAAAAATAAAATTGGATTTGGGGATAATAATACCCTATTAATTCAATCAAAAGGTAATTGTTAGTCTTTTTGCATTCACAATAAATTATGTCAAAGCTTTGTTGTTGTTGTTTTTATAGCTATATTGGACAGCAATGCCACTGCAATATTTACTGGAACTCAAAATGTTGATGTTCTTGTTGGAGTTGTAAGTGAATAATATCTATATCTGTCTGTCTGTCTGAATGGAGACAGACAGACAGACAGACAGACAGACATACAGACAGACAGACAGACTGACAGACAGACAGGCAGACTGACAGACAGACAGGCACACAGACAGACAGACAGACAGACAGACAGACAGGCTGATATACAGACAGACAGACGGACAGACACACAGTTAGATATTATATAATAATATTTTATTTATTGCAGAACACATTTATTTGCTCTATATCCAATATGACAGTCATGAATATTGACCTTGATACAGTGACTGTATTAAATTTTTTCGGTAAAATCATGAGATACGAGATTATTGGAGGCCCACATTATGTGCTAAACTTACAATTGGAGAAAAGATACATGTATCAGGTAGAAATGACTTTAAATAATAACAAAGGAAATCTATCACGGACATTTGACATTAGTAAGTTGAATAAAAGTATGGATGTGACAAACATTTCCTGCTACCCTTGGTTAGTATTTATCATCCATGTCAGCCAGTCTCTATCATATAACATAATGTAGCTATAACTTTCTTTGAGAAACTCAGACCAAGTTAAAATGCTGCTGCACATAATTCACGAATTATTGTAAAACAACATAATATTATATCTTACTCTGATATTTTTGAAATTAATTACAATTAATTTAACTAATTTAGACTCTTAATTATGTAACACAGATACCCACCAAATTGTTGATGTTACAACAAGTGAACATGACGGAAATCTCTATTTAACTACAGTTTATGCCAATCCTGATGAGCGCTCTAGTGGAGGCTACATAATGCTACTATTCTGTCAAAATTATAATTGCAATATTTTCAATTACTCTAATTCAATATTACTATCCACTTTCGGCGCACAAGAAGTAAGGATTAATTACAAACATTATTATCCAGGAAACTATACTGCTTTTGCTTTTGACACAAATGTTAATGGATCAATCAGGCCTACAGAATTAAATGTAGCTTATTCCATTCCACCAAAAGTAGTACAACTTACAATGGGATCACTATCAGGTATCTTCTTTCTCAAAATATTGATTACACATCAATACATACATTATTCATTTGATACAGGAGAATATCACGAGTCTGTTGGCTTAGTATTTACGCGAGTGCCGCAGGCACGAGGTAAATACCCCCAATGCAGAAGATGTGATATTTCTCGGGTATCCAATGGATAATAAATTTATTAGGTACTGCTCATGCGCGAATACCTTGGTAACAATTCTATAACCTAGGGGGACGTAATAACCCAACGTAATAACTATGAACACAGGTGATATGGAAAAATATTGCCCTAAGCCACATCCTGTTTACTTTAATGCATTTTCTATGTGGCAACAGTTATCAGGCTCTGTTCAGTACCTAATAAATAGTATTTATACTTTATTATTTGTTTAATACACGATGATTACGTTGATATGTCAAACAACATAGTTTTAATTATACATTATCGTAAAACCCCAGCCAAGAAGGTTTGTGGTAATAAAACTTAATACACCTGACCTGCTGCCACAAGTTCACACATAATTTTTTCTCTAATTTAAACTTGTATCTTACATTCACTTCACTGAATTTAGTAAGAGCTAAGTATTTTACACAATTCTGGAAACTTGAAAACTCAAGGTAGCTGTATCTATCTGAATAAAGAAGCCTAAGAAATAGGAAAGTTGCATTCATTTTGAAATTATTAACATCTTTTGCTATATCTTTACAGAACCACTTTCAAGTATAAATATTTGTCATTTCCGATATAATAATGAAGTTATAGTATCATCATGTAATACTGAAATGTCTGGAAAACAGCAAGTGATACAAATATCATCAGACCTTGATGAACATCACAGGATATTAATAAGTGAATCTGCTTTGTTAAATAACAGTTTTTGTATGATAATTGATAATCAAACTGAGTATGTCCTCAGCATTCCTGTTGGTGAATTCAACCTTGAAAATAGAGAACCTCTAGGAAAGCAATCAATTTCCATAGCTGATTATGATGGTGAGAATTTAATTAGCTATGATTGCTTTAGCATTGCTGTTTACAGGTTATGATTCAATTAGAGTGGAATTAAACAATATAATTGCAATAGCTAAAATATTATGGGGGCATCTGCCATACATAGTTAATGTAATATCTATTTCAATATCTACTGTTTTGTTAAATCATTGTATTTTTACTGCCTCAATGACAAATTTCATTTTATAGATACTTTAACAAACTGTGACTTACCTGCAAAAGGTAAGTTTCCAATACATAATAATATAGTTTACCTAATTGGCAACAGGGGTAACACTATTGCGAATTTGAGATATTTGTGAGAGAGACACATACAGCCGGTAACACAATCGAGATTCCGTGTTTCTTTCTTTCTCTTTGTTTTCTAAGCTTATTTATAATGATACCTGGGATCCCTTTTTTCGCTGTGCCACTATGATGTAAGTTGGTAGAGCATTATAGATAAAATATAACAAAGTAATGAATCTGTTAGTCATTAAGTGAATGAGTTACATGTTTGAAAGCAACCTAGTCTTGGAGCAGACCTAAGAAGCATAATATTTTTATTGTTTTTTTCAATTTGTATTAACTCCATGAGCCAATGCAAATCAATTCAATAATAAGCATGCTTGTGCCTCCTTGTGCTCCAAAGCAATAATTTCTGGGGGCCAGTATGTACCCATCCTGGTTCTTCCCTCAGGTCCATCACCACTGTTTAGTAATAGCTAGTTAGTGCTAACATAGAGGGTTCGCACCTTTGGTGTTTCATTGTTTAGTAGAGCTTAAATAAGTTGTAATAAAAATGTTTTAGCTAATCCCCACATTTTTCAAACATTTGTATAATAATACATAGTTAAAGAAATTGTACTCAATATAACTCATTATAATTCTTGTCATTCACATTGCAGATACCAACACCTTAAATCCATTTATTTATATGGCAATTGGAATTGGTGGTTTTGTTATATTGATGCTTACTTTAGTCGCTTTCATCATTATGTGCATTTATTGTTGCAAAACTGACAGGTATGATCTTAAACTAATAATATGTAATGAGACAATATAGTTTACTATAGCTACCTATATTATACTTATGCTACTTAAGTCTAAAATGTTGATATAGAATAAATGGCCCACTTGTCCACATTCCAACAAACTATTGTACATATTCCATATTTAGTTAATACATTAATATGCAATTGTTCAATAACACAATGCTATAGATGGACTATGTTTGGCATGTTATGGCCCTGGTCACCCCTTTGTCTAACTATCCTGTCAGGAACCAAATACCTACCAGTTGTTGTACTTTACAACATTCCATTCATTCAGCAACATTGACTTGTGATTGATCAAGTGGCAGGTATCCCAAATGCAATATTAATTTTATTATGGCAACGAATCCTAGCTAAATGTTAGCAGCTATTTATCATGATCTTTTATCTCTATTGATCACATACTTACTAAGGGCCAATTAATGAACTTCTCACCTGTTGTATGACAAACAATGTGAAGCATACAACTAGTCGTATGATGTTACTTTGCTGGTTGTATGTTTATAGCTATAGCAAATTCCAACCAACTGATCAAGACAGTGATTCTAGCTTACAAACTGCTAACAATAATTGAACACATAATAAAGTTACTTTTGCTGTTGAATTTAACTGTGATCTGTGTATTATTGGTCATTGCCATAGTATAACATTCACATTTTCTTGTTTTAAAACTTCACTCTATCAGCTTTCTATTGTATATTATTTTGTTGTTTTTGCACATTATTTTAACTAAGCATTACTGCAGCTCCTTGTAGCTAGGCAAAAAAAAAAAATTCTATGTCATACACATGTAAACACAACCTTAAAAAACAACAACAGTTAGCTAGCCACTTTGCCATTTACAATACTGTTTATATAGTTAGTCCTTACTCTCTGGCTTATTTTATGTGGTCATGATGCTCCAAATAAGAGCTTACATTTTCCAATTGCTTCTTTGAAGCTCTTCAACTTTGGTGGAAGAGAAAACAAATGGGTTGTCACCATCATTATAGTCTTCTCCTGTTGATTAAAAAAGCTGGATTCCCTATGTCAGTCATTTATGGAGCTATTTGACGGAGGTTAAAAGTACACGAATAACTGAATTTCATTCGGGAAGTTAGAGCAAGGAGTCGCTAAAATATCACACTTTACACCATGTACACTGTGCAAGCACAACTTGCCCTAGGTCAACACCTTTCCCGCATTAATGATTGGTAAACGTCTGGCTACGCGTGACTGGGCTGTGGGTTAGAAAAACAATTCATTTACCGTCTCTGTGAACCCAAGATAGAACTTATTGATTCATTAATTTGTCTGAACTGCAATAAATTATGATATAGGGCAATGTATGTCCATTAAGTGAAACATTTTTGTATGGTGTGGCAATAGTGGGAATTCTGTTCTGTCCGTTGTCCGGAACTCGGAAGGTCCGCATCTCGGAAGCTCCTAATATACAATTTTCAATAGGAAATCAATCCGCAGTTTAGTGTTTGTCCGCTGTATCATGGTTGTCCGTTTTTCGGAAGGTCCGTTGAACAAGGTCCGACTGTACTGCTGTGCAGTTTCGTAGAATTGGTAGCTCTAACTGACTAAACTGCCTAGCCACATTGCTAGCGTGATGAGTAAAAAATCGAGGAAATTATTCAATGTACATACAATAATTTATATTATAAATTAACCAAATCAAATTAGCCCTAAGCATTCCAAAATATCTTATAGAAATTAAAAAAATTTTAAAAGTACATTATGAACAGACAAACAAACAAACAAAACAAAAAAAACAGAAAAAAACAACAGAAGTACACCAGTCTTTAAAATGGCATGGATGCTCCTGCAGTTTGCCAACTTTTCTTATTAGCTTCAAAATTCTTGCTCACCTACACAGAATGCCAATTATCCACTACTGACAACAATATTTGTAAACATTTTGCATGTATATATATTTATTCCACCCTTGATTCTTCACAATGATATTTATATTTAGGCACATGACCCATGAAATAACTCACTATATTTCATGCTTGTTAGCTTGTTATTGCACCTGTATTGAGCAAGCTCATTATCCTGGTAGTTATAGCAACTGGTCAAGTTCAATACTTTCCCAGTTTTTACAGCTACCTTACTCAGGTGTAGCCTACACAACCAGGTTAGAGCAGCTGCTAAACACCAGCTAGGAGTTTGGGGAACCCCTACAGCAAACTTTATAAGTGTGAGACAATGTGAGTACTAGTATAAATTAACTAGTTAAGATATCTAGGGTAGAATAAACTACTTATTGCACTAGGCAGAATGATATGGCAAGATATTTCACTCTCAGGCTTTATTTTCATTCCACCTCTGGCTCTTGAAAATAAATTAGCCTGCTCCTGAAATATTTTGCCATATCACACTCTGACTCATGTAATTTGCACTAGGCAGAGTGATATGGCAAGATATTTCACTCTCAGGCTTTATTTTTTATTCCACCTCTGGCTCTTGAAAATAAATTAGCCTGCTCCTGAAATTGCCATATTACACTCTGACTCATGTAATAAGTAAAGTGAATTTGAATGAAGGTAGTTAAAAATACATTGGTGGCTACTGGAAAAAAATGTATTCACCACATTTGGATAGTTTTTTTTCCCTTCCAGAACCGTCAAATTGGTTCTGATTGAGATAGTTATATCAATTTATCACTATCTGCTACCTAAGTAATCATTTGGAATTACTTCATTAACAGTATGGTAGACAAAAAAAAATGTATTTCAACATTCAAATTCACTAATTTTTGTAACCTGATGAGGACAGCAGCAGGACTGTCAAAACATCATTACTATCATTATGTATTTTAAAAAACATTGATATAAGAGAACAATTGTGACCGGCTCCCAGAAAATCGACCATTTGCAAAAATTCATTTTTTAGTTTCAGTAAGCCCAAAATTTATCAGGAAGTACGATGATCCCTTAAGCATTTTTCTCCAACGCTTCTCCGCAAAGATACAAACAAAAACACTACACGTGTTTTTACTACTTAACCGTTCATTTTTTCGAGAAAAATCACTTTACAGCGAGACACCTAAAGTCCGTAAATTTCTCCGCGTCACGGTTACGCCCACATTTGCCGGGAAAAAATGGCCGTTTGTTTACTCAAACCACGTTCTCTATAGATTTCTAGCCTTTTGGCCTTCTTGTTCACTAACTGGATATGCTGTAGCGCAAGCTGTCAGCACCCAGAAGGTTTGTAGCGTTAGCTATTCTCTCTGCCATATTGGTCGACACTATTAGGCTGGAGCTATTTCGCGGGAGTTGTTATGGTGACTCTGTGATGACGTTTTTTATAAGTTCGTTCACGGACCGCTTCAAAAGACAAAGTAAGTTTAGTGTATGAAAACGCTATCTACTAACGCTGAAATTTTGCACAGAAGTCGAAAAACCCTTGTACTTACCCCTGTTAAAAAAAATTTTAAATCTAGAAAAAAAAATTTTTCCGGCTTTTTTCGGCCTTTACGCGTTTCAATAATTTATTGCAAATGGTCGATTTTCACGGAGCGGGTCACAATTTATTATTAATTATATACATGTACATGTGTATATATATATATAAACCATATGAGAGATGCTAATAGCGGGAATTTTCATCAGTTACGCCAAGTTCTGTTCTGTTCGAATCAGACTCACAGAACAGAACTTGGTGTAACCGATGAAAATTCCCACTAAAGGGTCCACGCAAAACAAACAAACTATTGAATAGTTTACCAAATTCAAACTAAATAATGACACGATGATCTTTGATGTTACCACAATTATTACTTTTGATGTTAGTAATACGTATATTAGCTGGTTTTAGCAAACAAATAGGTAATTCTTTGAAAGGGAAGACTATCGCTTCAGAAAGGAGGAGAAATCAAAGAGTAAGTAGGGTTGTCGTACTGTACCGATGTTTTCTAGTTATTAGGATCGTCGTCAGTTTTTTTTTCCTTTGGAGATCAAGCTTTAGCTAGAGTGGAAGCTTATGAAATAGAGGCTACAGTTCTAACCAGAAAATGGAACCGCATTGACAAAAGGACTTGGGCACTTTTAAATTTTTTTAAAAACAGTATTGACAGATTTACTCAATGGTTACACCCAGTAATAATAAGGTATGAAAAACAAACAAACAAAAAAAAACAACTGCATTCCACACCTGTTTTACCACAGTGTTATAGGATCGAATCCAAACCTTTTGAGTTTTAAGGTGCATTGGCTGACTGACAGACAAGCCAACATACCAAGTAGGGTAAACTTCATGTAACTGTTCTAAGGATTCATACTGGCTTATTAATCTGGAGAATACTAATAACACACATACATGTACATACCACTTCTGGTTTCCTGGGATATGGTCTACACAAGCCTTCTCTGTTCAGAGTCACTCCAAACCCAGCTCTACAAAAACATCAATTATAGTAGTATTAATAATAGTAATAATAATAATAATAATAATAATAGTAATAATAATAATATAATAATAATAATAATAATAATAATAATAATTAATAAATAATGAATCAGTCATTCTCAGCTGAAATATAATAATAATAATAGCAAATTTTCTCATTCTAACAGCCAATATGCTAATCAGAAACTTAACCTGACATTTCGACTTCTTGCCGAAGTCCTTAGTTGATCCCTGAAGAGAACTTTGCAAGAAATCGAAACATCGGGTTAAGTTATTTAAATCAACATAATATTGGTTATTAGAACAAGAAAATTTGCTATTATAATAATAACAATAATGACAGTAACATAAAGTGTCCTTTGACAACCAAAACAAAATCGTAAATTAGTATATAATGTGTTGATAACTAGTTTGTTAACCTCTACAGCCTTGTAAATTTTTTGTTAACTCTGATTACCAAGACAGTTTACGGATTTTGTTATGGTTGTAAAAGGACTCTATTCACCCTGTGATATAGTGTAGCACTCCTATGTACACAATAACAGCTAATGGAGAATTGGAAAGATTGATTCATTGATGTTATAGATAATGAGTAATTCCTAAAATGTACACCTCGAGTTTAAATAGTATAGGTACAGTAGGAGTCAAAAAAAAGTTTCGAATTCCGTTCTGTAGAATGGCCGTCGCACAATTAAAAAACGGGAGGAAAAACGGTACGCCGTTTGTTGAAAAACGGCCGTTCTGTTCGACCGCGTTACCGTTTTAATCTTTCTCGTTCACCGTATGTCTCGCTCAAAGAAATATAAAAAATCGTTTATCCAATAAAACGTTCCGATTTTTTGTTTACAGGCTCCAGAGGCAGAGCTTTTCGGGTTAAAAAAATTGAAGCCGTCATATTCGAAGTTGTCTTGCGGAGAATTGTTAGTTCGACCACCGCACAGTATCGGCATTTTCTCGATGTTAGGGCCTTCTCGGGCTTAGATTTTTTACTACTGGAGGTCCATCAGTAGCTAACAGAAGATCTACGAAGTGCGGACCTCGTTATAGCTCTGTGCCCGTCGGAACTTCAGTCTGCAGCTTTATTAAAGCAAGTTAAAATTTTATACGAGCTTTTTTGCACTATCCCCGTAGCGTTTAATGGTCGATACAAGGCTTTAGCTTGCTGATATAGCTATAGAAGAGTTTCTAGCTAGAAAATATCTGCGAATCGACGGAAATGCTTCACCGTTTTTTACCGTTTTAGTAAACAGTGTCATCCGTTTAGTCAAAACGGTACGGAACGCAAAGATAAAAACTACAGTTTAAAAACCACCGTTTTAGGGCCGTACTACGGAACGGAATTCGAAACTTTTTTTTTACTCCTACTGTATTATTATAAAAATCTTCTATAATGTTTTCTGTTTAATGTTGTTTTTTGTTCTTTGTTGTTTTTTGCTGTCTTCACGTGTGGGAAACTTCATGGGAATTGAAACCCAGGGGATAAGAAAAAAAATTGTTTCTTAACAGATCAATAGTCTTGGTGTCCTATGAATCAGAACTTCAGTTGACTAACTTTATGGAAGCAAGATAGCTATTTGTACGAGCTGTTTTGCACTATCCTCGTAGCAAATAATGGACGACACACGGGATTAGCTTGCTGATGTATCTGTAGATGTGGAAGAGTTTCTAGCTAGAAAATATCAGTGAATTGACGTAAAAACTTGTCTTTAGTGGTGTCATGAAGTACTCAGCAAATGTGAAATTACTACTAGATAATATTGCACAAGAATGACAAATGTGCAAGTAATCGTAATAGGTAGTGTACAGTGTAATTAATACCCCAACCCTAAAGTCCTATAAAAACATTGTTAACAAAAAAATTCATGAGTCTCAGTTCGATTGGAATTTATAAGGCATGTGACATGTACAGTAGGTGCAAAGAAAGTTCTGGCTTTCGTTCCATAGGCCGTAAAATGTTGTTGTTTTTACCTTAGTTTACTATTGCGTTTCCTTAATGTTTTGACTACGTGGGCAACACCATTTACTAAAACAGTAAAAAACGGCTCGACCTCAATAATAATAGCAATTCTTTCCAGTTCTGACAGCCATTAAAATTTAACGCGACGTTTACTAATAATAATAAAGAAATGCAACCTTAAACCTTACGTACGAGATGACTGACAATGCTTTATTATTTATGAGTATGTACATATGACTATGAAAACTGTATCACATGTTCTTTACCTGTCAGGAAGCTCAATGTAGCCATCTTTAGGGAGTGGCTCATCTGGGAACAAGCCACCAAAGTAAGGCACTATCTTGTCTGCTTTTGGACTCAGGTTGATAAATTCTGCCAGTGGACAGTTCCGATAGGCGTATTGGAGATGGTAGGAATATACACTAGACCCATGGGGAATCACATACAGGTCGTGGGCGGACGCCATGGCAACCACACGTCTGGCCTAGAAATTGAACACGCACACACAATTCCCTTTATACCTACCATAGCTTAGTTACTTGAGCAAAACAATCAACTGCTGGATCTTTGAACCATAACAAGTGAAGTCCTATACTCCAATAAGTGGGAGTGTATTGTATGTCATTCCTTAACTTCGGCACATATGCCGCATACAATAGTGTCACACGTGTTAATCTGTTCACCCACCAAATCACCCAAGATCTCCACCTCCAATCAACATTCAGTCAGTGCACTGGAATATAGTACTACACATACCATAGTTGCTATTTATACTAGGACTGGTCACCAGTTCCAAGCAGATACCTATGGAATCTTTCCACATTAGCAAAATAAACCTTCTCCCCCCCCTCCACCCTATCGGGAGACCTCCCTTGCCTGTGCATGTGAAGATGATAAGCAAAGTGTGGCCAGCATCCATAGCTACCCCATAACATAAAACATTTAAGAGAAAAAAAAAAGTATAACGACCAAACAAAAAGAAGGTAGATAACATATCATTCATCATTTATTGTGTAACTTCATTTAGTTTGAAGACACAATATTCATCAAACAGCACAATGCCCAAATAAGTGTTTCCTTTACAGAGGCAAAAAAATTCCACCACAACATCATAATGATATTCACGATTACATAACCTTATTCATGACTTGTTATGCACTCATAACAGCCCTGAAAAACATGTCTTAAAAATCTATTTTTCTGCCATAATAATAATAATAATAATAATAATTAATCCCTTTCTTCCGGGCACCATTGGTTGCCAAATTAGCAAAGTCACCGGTAAGAATTGATAAATTGAGTGGCTAACTTGTGGCCAGTAGAGAGTCAACTTGAAATCTAATCAGCATTTTTATATTGTTGTTTTTTTTTTGTCAAGATGTTTCATGGCACATACACATGTACAGTAGAAGATAAAATAAAGTTCCGAATTCCGTTCCGTAGAACGGCTGTCACACGATTAAAAAAATGGGGGGGGGAGGGGAACAGTACTCTGTTTGGTAAAAAAACGGCCGTTCAATTCAACCACGTTACCATTTTAATCTTTCTTGTTCACCATATTTTTCGCTCAGAGAAATATAAAAATTGTTTATCCAATAAAACGTTCCGATTTTTTGTTTACAGGCTCCTGAGGCGGAGCTTTTCGGGTTAAAAATTTTTGAAGCCGTCCTATTTGAAGTTGTCTCGCGGAGAATTGTTAGTTCGACCACCACACAGTATCGATTATTTCTCGATTAGGGCTTTCTCAGGCTTAGATTTTTTACTACTGGAGGTCCATCAGTAGCTAACAGAAGATCTACGAAGTGTGGACCTAGTTTTTAGCTCTGTGCCTGTCAGAACTTTGGTCTGCAGCTTTATTGAAGCAAGTTAAATTTCGGTACGAGCTTTTTTGCACTATCCCCGTAGCAGTTAATGATCGATATAAGCTTTAGCTTGCTGATATAGCTAAGGAAGAGTTTCTAACTAGAAAATATCTGCAAACCGACGGAAAAGATTAAACGTTTTTTACTGTTTTGGTAAACAGTGTCGACCATTTAGTCAAAACGGTACGGAACGCAACGGTAAAAACTATGGTAAAAAACTACTGTTTTACGGCCGTACTACGGAACGGGATTCGGAACTTTATCTAAACATACAACAGATTTGAGATTGGTTTTCTCAGCATTGTTTGTGTCCGTACAAAAGGAAATTGGCACAAAATGATGCCCCTAAGCATCGGGAAAACATTATTACTTGTAAAAACATTTATTTTGAAACTCAGTGGATTAGGGTGTGTACGTCAGGAATGGTTGAAGGAAGATCACGCTATAAAACTTGGAGAGCTCAATATGATGCTGATGTGTTAGTGAAAAAAAAAAATTATATGTAGGGCCAGGATGTGCTTGATTTTCCCATAGACAATCTCAACTGTTATAATTATGTGAAAGTACCTTTAAAGTGACCTCTCACCTCTGTAATACCACCCATCCAGGTGATGTCTGGTTGGATGATGTCTGCACAGTGACCTTCAATTAGGAGACGGTATCCATAGCTACGTACATAACAAACAAACAAAATTATAAAGATTAGTACATGCAGTAGTAGCAAATTGAATAAAATGATTACATATAATAATATTGTATCAAAATAGTTGTCTATAAATAAAGGCTCAATCTGATTTAGGACAAACCACCCTTTACCGAGAATACTCGTGTTCTCCAGTGGTAACCAGAGTTGTCCCAGTGAGTGCTTTCTTCAGTTCGCTGTAGCCATGGTAATCATCAGGATGCAAACACTCCTCGATCCACTTCAGCTTATAAGGCTCCAGTGCCTTGGCCAGCTAGTATAAATGTAGTAATATGCAAACATTAACTCCAAGCACTGATCAGATGAATGGGTTAGTTACCTTGGTGGCATAAGGAACAGAGAGAGCCATGTAACAATCTAACCTGCAAATGAATAAGACACCAATTAATTTCTTAAAAAATCATAGAGAATATTTTAATCTCTACAAGAAAGGATATTAACCCCCCTTTACCATAACAATGTGTTGCTAACTATTTGTGAACATGTATGTACTACATATACACTGTACCTACTCATATTACAGTAAGAGTAACATAAGTACATTCTACTACTATACCATTATGTACAAGTTATATCTCTTTACCTTCTTTTAGAGCCATGACAGGCATGTAATGCAAAAAAAATTGATTGTTATGGAAAAGATCACGGTACAATCTCAAACAAGTCTACTAATGATATGCCATACATTCAAGAGGTGTGTGTATACCGTATGGGAAAAATAGCTCTTTACACAATTGCTGAACTTAATCTAATAACATCTGCAAATCTACGAATGTTAGTTCAGAAATCTCACATGAGCGGGAAGTCAGGTCCCACAGACTCTCTGGCCTCCTTGAATATCTCCACATTCTTCTTGAGACCTTCATCTCCATCACTTGGACCATATGCACACGGAATCTTAGCTCCAACAAATCCCAACTCCTAGAGCAGTCAAAGGAAAAGACAGGACATACATTGTATATACAAAATATAAAAATAGGAGTGTTGTCCAATAATACCATCAGTCATCAAGCTGCACAACTGTGTGTATTGTGACAGAAAGCAAACCTTCACTCCATTTTTTTTTTTTTTTTGGTTGGGTTTTTGTTTTTTTGGCATCAATGAGTAAATGAATAATAAGACAAAATTTCCTACGGTTAATAATAATAATTCTACACCAGTATTTTTATAACAAAACTTGAGAGGGGTCAAATTAAATGAAATTTCAGGGGGTTTCCAATTGCAATGAAAATTATTAAAATTTTGCGGCAAGTCACCATGAAGATCATAATAATTTTCAGGGAGAGGGGGAAAACTTTTAACAAAAAACCCTATAACTAGGTAAAGTAGCATCACATGTGTACATTTAGGTTACAATAATTAACAAGTATTATTTCAGTAACATGATAAAGAATTAGTTAGTTTAAACAGTCTTACATGAAAAGTGTAAGTACATACCTTAGCAATGTCTGGACGTGCAGTAGTACTGTACACTGGCAACTTCTCCTAAGAGAACATTAGCATCATTGACAACTATTAATGTACATATAACAAGGCTGTACAACACAATCACAACAATGATAAATTAAACACAATTATTAATAAAGTGTAGGATGTACACATGTCTATACAGTATATGTTCAAATATTCAGATTCACTCATATAATTTTGAGTGTCTGTCTCTACACAACAACAAATTGCTATCTATAGCTTAACCAGTTGCTATTAGTACTTGCATACAACCTTTACCAAATATAAATAACACTCAGTGGATGTATGTATGAAAGCCTTATTCCAATACCTACAATGCATTCACAAAACAAAATTACAGTAAATTAAATCAATTTTTTTTTGGTAATAGTCTATGTACTTGGTTGTAGTACATAAATTTCCATATGCAATTCAGTAATAAGCTACATATAACAGTTTATACAACACCAGGTGCTCACAAAAAAACTTGTGATCAAAATAAAAACTTGTGATTGAGTAATCAAAACTACCTTTCTTTTGGACTTGATTACTGTCTACAGTTTTCTGAATGGTCAAAGTTATTAAACAACAATCGAGTATTTTCCCAATTATTAGCTGGTGTTTGGTAATGGGGAAGAGTTGGAGACAGAAACAAGTTAATTAATAAACTAGTAGCTGCTGATTAAATTGAAAATTATTGCATTCTAAAAAACAACATTTATTCACTACATGTTACGGGATTACTTTCATGATAAACTGTACGTGTGCGTACGTGACTTGGCAGCTTTATGAGTTTTGGTATAACTAATCCATAAGTACACAATAACATCGACCTCATCCTCCATCTCCACAAACTTTATGTATATCACAGTTAAACATATAGAAGTGGGTAAAGGGAATCATATTCAGAAATACACACAGTAGGAGGGTGACCATAACAAACTTCAATTGATTCTATTGACTTGTATTAAAGCCCATCATTATTGCTAAAAGCTTTACCGTAGTTGCTGAGCAACAAAACGCTCACATAAAGTTGAGCACCCAAATACAAGCCTACAGTAATAAGTCTGGAAAAAAATGTTGACATAATCAGGGGCAGTCATACATAATAACATGTTGCAGCAGTGATGACACAAATGGAGGGAAGTATACTAATAATCCATGGCATATTCATTGTAAGGAAATATGGTAAAGATATTCCACACAATAAACTGTTCTTTGCTCCATTCAAAAAAAAAAAAAAAATCTTCATTCATTTAATATTTAAGTTTGTTTCACATTCTGCCACAGTTGTCGACATCTGACTAAACTCCTTACCTTCGTCTTGCCACCCAGTAGAGCATACACAGGTTGTTCCAGCAACTTCCCTAGAAGATCCCACAGAGCCAAGTCAACTGCACTCAGAGCCTGACTGGATACAACAAACAATCAAACAAATAAAAGACAGTACTGAAGCTACATAAAAAAAACTTTTGGAGAATAAAAATTGGTAAAGGTTCTTCAAGATCATAAAATCAGTTTAGTTACTGTGCTGATGTGGGTCAAGTCAACTGGAGACCCTTTACCATTTTCTAAACAAGTAAACTAACACAGGACTGTCTACGAGATCTACATTGTAAATATGAACACAACCAAACAGATGTAATTGGTGATGTGTGTATGTGTGATAGAGAAAGAGAGAGAAAGTTTAATGACATACTTACACTAATGAAAGAATGTACATATGGCAACAACACACACTTTAAAGTATATATCTAGTGGGCACATACGTATATCGTCTATAAATTGTGACCAGCTCCGGACAAGTCAGGAAAAATTGAAATTTTTTTTATTATATTTGATTCTGAAAGTACTTTTTCTGCGATTAAAATGTGCCATTGAACTCCTGCATAGGCGTGAGCATGACAAAGTTATAAGCGTTTGTTTAAAACTAACTCTCTTATAGCGTTCACAGAAAAATGCCTCGAAAGATTGTGTTTACGTTGCAGGGTAAATAGTCCGTTTTTCTCCGCATACGCAATTATTACCACAGAGCGCAGTAGCTGATTATAATAACCGTAGAGACCCAGGGGAAACCCCCATTTCTCCGTTACACTATTGCGATATTCTCCGCGTCACTTACTAATCAAATTCGTGTACACACAGTTTGAAAATGGAGCTCCATGCGGCTCTTTTTAGAAGCGGTTATACAGCATGAAGGAAATCGATCTAAGCGCTCAAACTTCGTGAAGATAAAGGGAAAAGTTTCTAATTTGTACTTATGTAAGAAAAAAAAAAGTGTCCAAAAAAATGATTTTCGCCGTTTTTTGTTCCGAGTGTTTACGAGATTTTACGTAAATTGTCTGGTTTTTGTGGAGCTGGTCACAATTATTGTGATCGTATTTCAATAATGATGACAACAACGGTGTATGTATGATATTCATGAATAATTGATGAGCTCAGGTAAAGTGTTGCCTCAAACTGAATGGGTAAAGCATCATCACATTCTGCTATTAAGTAAATGAAGCTACAAGAAATGACAACTAATCAGAGCTGTAGGCAATTTTAAGAAGAATCAAGATGACTCAAGAAGAAAGCAGGAGGGGAACTGATGCAACTAAATGAAGTGGTAGAGGATAATAAGAATGGATACAAAAGACCTTATGCTATGCATATGAAATTGTTTTTTAAGTGCATTAATGGCCATTATGTGGTGGGGTATACTTCCTTGTATATAATATTGCACTATAGCATCTATATTGGCTTCTGGAAGCCAATGATAAAGTATACACAAATATAATGAGTAACCACTTATGTATACGTTGGAATATATCTGCTTGCTACTAGATGGACGAAATGAAAGCATCTCTACTGCACACAATCAAACCACTAGCAAATTGTGAGAAGCAAATTAGGCAGACTAACACAGAGTTATCCTCACATAAACATGTTAGGCTATATATCACCATTACTTCAGGAAGACACGTATAATCCATTATTTTTTTTAATTTACATTAATTAATAAAGACACTATAACATGATGTATTAGAATAATGAGTCTAACTCTACGTGATATGCTTTATTAATCCTTTGACTGTCCGAGCCAAGGGTCCTTGGATTGCCACCACTTTTCAAAAAATCGATTATCTAATGTAACGCTCATATTTTTGTTTTTATATTACTCTGATGTAATAATTCTATTGAAACGAGTGCACCAGGATTCCTTGTGTTTTAAAGTAAGTCTACTAGAATACTTACTGATTAATTCAATAGGACGTTTTCTCAGTGCAGGAAACAAAAGGGCAAGATTAGACAGAAGAAACCAAAAAGACAGGGATAGAAGAAAGAATGAAAGTGAAGAGGAGAAGAATATAAGGCTAGCAAAAAGAAGACAACGAGATAGAGCTAGAAGAGCTGATGAAACTCCCGAACAAAGAGGTGCAAGATTGGTAAAAATGTCTACTCAGCAGCAAAAACGTCGTGCTTCTGAAACACCAGAGGCAAGAGATGCCAGACTTGAACAATTAAGGTTCTGGTATAGGGTCGCCTCATGAATATTCATTAAAACCAATTTTTGTATCATTCATGTTTTATTTTCTGCTGTAATTCACAAGAAAATAAAGATTATTATAAAATTGAGTGATGAAATGACAATTTAAGCTAAAATGTTTCAATACGCTGACAAATTTCAACTAGGTCTTCAGAGTCTATAGCGGACAATAAAGACAAAAGTGACAGGTAAACCCTAGGTTTACCAGTTTCCCCTAGCAGTAATTTACTTACCTGAGGGACACTCGAGGAGATTTTAGCGAAGAAGCCCACAAATTAAACTAAAACCAATGATACTCCTTCCCTCGATCGCAATCGGTCGACTATCCAGAAACACAACTTTCGAAGTACCAGTTATTTCGGGCGAAACTTTTCGGGAGGCCCTGCCCCCATCTACGGATAATTAGAATACACTCTGTTGGCCTGTTTCGGCAGAGTTTAAGTGACTAACAAGTCCGCCAAAGCTCATCAACTCCTAAACTTCGAGAAAAACCGGGAAAAGTACCGCAACCGCTGGAAATCGCCCACGCATCAGCTGTAGAAGCCACGCGGGTGCTAGTAAGGTGAATGAGAGAGAATGGGCAACAAGAAGAACCGACGAAATAAGAAATATAGCATGCACAAAAGCTCGAGAGCATATGTAAAGAAGAAGCTGCCGTCAAGAAAGCCAGTGGAGAAGATTCAACCGGAAAGCACTGGTGAAGCTAGCTCCTCAGGTTTCGTGATGCAAGGAAGCAGAGTTGTCAACATCGAAAACATGAAGGAATATGCAGCAGAAGTGGCCAGGCATGCAGCAAGTTGTGGTGGGTCGATTGATCTAACGTGTGAGAGTCGAAATGGTCTGGCATCTGTCTTCTCAGGAGAGTGTTCCACTTGTGAGCACTCTGTCACGCTGGAGACATCGAAGAAAGTGAAAGGTCCAAAAGGTTACAACAGGTCAGTGAATAAATTAGCTGAAGAAACAAAATATATTACAGTGGAACCTTGATCATCCGTAAGGCTTGGGACCGAGAGCCTTATGGATAATTGAAATTTACAGATAATTGGAAGTTTATAAATATTCATGAGTTATTGCACCTAATTTCATAACACTGTGATTAAATAGTATTCAACAGTGCTTATATCACACACAGTAGAAATTCCAATACTGTACTCTCTAGCCAAACTGGAATCACTATCTTTTTCCAGAATCTCTATCTAGTTTTCAATAGTCAAACTGTCCTTTTCCGCTTCACTGTTACTGCATGACCTCAAGCCATTGCATCCAACTCACAATGGAGCTGATTTTTATTGAAAATGTTTGTGCATGCGCAAATATTAACCTTTCGGATAATCAGAGCACGCAGATAATTGAGGTCCGGATAATTGAGGTTCCACTGTGTATACATATAACTAAAATGGTATTTATGTATAATTACTACATGTATAATTATTATTTTATATTATTATTGTCTCTTGGTATGTGCAGGTGGGAAACAAATCTAGCAGCAGTATGGGGGACAGATGTCAACTGGTGGTGGACACAGTGCCCTAGAGGAAACCATGAGTGTCATGGGAGTACCAGTCATGACTAAAAGCACCTTCATTGAGACAGAGAATGCCATTGGCGAAGTATGGAAACGGGAGTTGCTGCAGTCCATGGCTGAATAAAGCATCAATAATTAATAATAGTTGTTTTAGAGGAAGGGGAGGATTAAAAGCTTTTATACCACACACACACACACACACATGCATGCACACACACACACACGCATGCACACGCGCGCGCACGCACACACATACCTACCCATTAGAATGTTCTGTTTGTAATTACAAGAGTTGAATTTATTGTTTTTAATGAAATGAAAGTGTCCATGATAAACCTCAGTTTAATAATAATCACTATTGTAGGTCCTATGTACATACCTTCAGTGACACCCGTCACTTCCATTAGCTGAGCCATCTGCTGCACATTCTCCTCTTCTGTTGAGGCACTTCCAACTCCCGTCGTTGGCAATGATTGCTTGATGGCCTGTGCTATTGTGCAGAAACCTGCACTGCAACCAGAATGAATGCCAACACAAAGCCTCGTCCCATTCATTAGGTCTCTTCTCAGTTGCTCGACGACTTTCTTGACATCCCTTTCTTTGCTCCTCATCTTAATCGCACAGCGAGCTGCACTCACTAACTTCTGCCTCATCTTCTTCGTTAGATTTCCTCTGTCTTTGTATGATGGATTGTCTTGAACGAGCCTTTCAAGTGCACCACAGTAGCACTTGCAGGCATGATTGGCACACTCTAGTTTCTTGATGCCATAACTCCACCCAGGAACATTCTGGATGAGGTTGGGACCATCACCGATGAACTTAACGTATCAAAGTCCATGTACCCGCTCAGCTTCTAGAAACCCTTCTACCAGGATGTCTGTCTCCATCTCTGATGATGAAGCCGTCCAGTTGAGGAAACAGTGGTGCCTGTCACGGGAGAGGCCTCTGGCACAAGAAGAACAATACTTATTGCGCACTCCAAGGTAAAGTAACTTCCCGGTCTCCTTTCCCAAAATAATGCCGACGCCAGAGTTAGCATTGTATAAATGCTCCACCCACCATCCACTATCACTGTGATTGCAGGAACCCCCTCGTGATACTCTCCTAGCTCTATTGCTAACCGTTTCTCCTCTTTGCCTGCTATCAGCATGTTTATGAGAAAGGAAATCATTAAAAGAAATGCAGCTATTTATTTTGTAAATATTATTGTTTTCTTACAAACCAACAAATTTGCTGCAGTTATTGAAGATCAGGAGATACTGCGGAGAGAAACACTGGATGACACGCCTACAACAGAAGCTGAAGCTAGGAGAGGTGGTATCACACAAATGGAAGTAGACTCCAAAATGTTGCATGACATCTCCAGTTTGGCTAGCAGATTAGTAGCCAAGTCCAACCAGCTAATCGGTAACCACACAACGAATTTGGCAGAGTGCTGGATGCACATTAGGACCAAGTTTGACGGTGGCAAGATCATCAATAGATCACAGAGTGAGTGGCTCATGGGAACACAGGTTAGTAGTTCATGAATTATGAAAATTATTAACGTAGTGGTAACTAAGTCCAATAATATTACTTTATAATCTGTTTTTCTCCTGTTACTTGAGAACTACCATTGATTACAAACCATCTACTAAATATTCTAAACACAGTAACTGCTACCTCTCGGGTAGGGGGAAATGTCACTTTTCTTGAGGTAGTAAAGTTTGTTCTTGTTTTTCTGAGGGAATCACTTTTGTAAAGGGAAGAAATTTTTGCTGGTGGGTAAAAATTTAAGACTTACCCTCTCATCGACCCCTCCCCCAACAACGAAAATATTAAAATTGATGCTTCTATTTCACATTTGTCCATGCCGGATTTTTGATAATAAGTTTAATTATATTGTTTTCAAATATTATATTTTTAAAGGTGTATATTGGCACCAAGTGGGGACCACAGACATGGAAGACAATGGCAAATTCCTCTCCCAACAAAGTCTTCTCTAACGCTGCCAATCGTTCTTCTGTGAGAGTAGAGGCTGACAGGAAGAGGAAGGCTACAGAGCAAGTGAAGGGAAAACGGCAAAGGAGCAAATATTCCCACATAGATGATTCTGCAGTGGCTCGTATGCTTATAGCAGGCATGACCGAGGAATTTCTCCAGAGCAAGTTGAGGATGACCTTCCTTGTGATATGTTGGAGTCTCTGAAGAAAGGGTTCTATAATACGCAAGTGATGGTCACAGAAGAAGAAGCTGAAAACATTGAGGCAACTACAAGAGAACAGGTACATGTGGCAAATGGATGACGGAGAGAAGGAAGCGGATTACAGCGTCCAATGTAGGAAGTATAGCCAAAATGAGGAAGACAACAGAGCGCTGTAATAAAGTAAAGAATCTGCTGTACAGTAGTTTCGGGGAAATCAGGCAACTCAGTACGGTGTTGACAACGAAGTCAAGGCACGGCAGCAGTGTGTTGCTGACTTGTTGGTGGAACCACAGTCTAGAAGTCAGAGAATGTGGCTTATTTATTTCTAAACCTGCCCCATGGTTAGCAGCCAGTCCTGATGGGGTCATCTATGACAGGTCAAACCCCAACCACATCATAGGCCCGCTAGAAATTAAGTGCCCACACAGTGCTAAAGATATAAGCATAGATGATGCCTGTAGTATATGGAACGCCATCGGTGACAAAATTCAATGACAGTTTTTTTACTAGTAAATGACTACGTGGGAACCGCTTGGGGAAAAACGACTTCTTTTCCAAAATTCGATTTTGGAACAACGATTTCAGAAAAACGATTTAATAAAGTCAATTTGAACAAAGAGGTCAGAAAAAAGTCGATTTCTTAGCAACAGTTTCAGCAAAAAGATTTTTTTAACTTTTATTATAGGGCAACATGGGCATGGACGACCTTTACCAAATGCGAGCTTTACCTAAAGATTTTCTTTTGAAGAGGACTTCTCCTGTGTCATCATGATGAGCGGCCTTACTCCACGTCAGCTGGAGAACGCAAAGAAAGCCATCGATTATTTAACTAAAGTAACTGAACTGAAGACAGTATGTAGAAAATTTCCAGTTTGGATCTGATTTAGCAGTCTGTTTTTTTTTTGGTTTTTTTCTTTCTTTCTTCTTGCAACTAGGCTCAAGCTTCCAGTAGCAGTAGAGAGGATGGTAAGTTCATCCATTTTTGGTTTTTTTCTTTCTTTGGATATAGGGGCTGAGGAAAACGGTGAAGTTTTGTTTGATCATTTTCACGTACATTTGTCCAATCCAACAGAGTCTAGATTTAAAACCCATCTGCGAATTACCAGAAGGGGTAAGATATTAGCATTTAGAGAGAGTGGTTGTACTATTAGAGGCATTTTAGAAACTATTTAGTCGTAATTAAGCTGGAATAAATTTAGCCGAGAACTGTTCGAAAGTGAACAATTCTGACAGACCATTTTTTCAAAAAAATATCAAATTTCACATTTTTCTTTCTTAAACTACGTGGCAGAGATTTAAGGGCATAGAATCTATTGATTGTTATAAATCCGGATGATTTAGTAATCCTAATCATTCTTTTAACCATTGGTAGCTATGTGTTGCTGAATTATATGGAATCATATTCTAGGCCATGGAAGAATGTCTTAAGTGTGGGACTTTCTTCAGTATTGGAAAACTGTGCTGACCCTGTATCTTCTTGTGGGTAAGTAGTAGGCAACTCCATTAATGAAGGATGCTTAGCAATTTTTTCTTCAAATAATATTTTAGACCTAATGTATGTGAAGATGAGGCTACTTCTCCTACAGCAACAATAGAGATGTAATTTACTATTATGCAAAGAATTACTAATGGCAGTAGCTAACATGATACGTTATGTTGTAGAAGTGGCAGTGATAGTGATGATTTACCAAAAGTTCAGTGGGGTGCTGAAATTGAAGAGGTAATTACATTATATTAACTACTGGAATATAATCTTGATGACTATTATATAGGCAGAGAAAATTGAAGAAGAGATGTTAAATGTGGCAGTTTCAGAAAGGTTTGATGACATTAATTAAAGTTGCAATTGGTTGAGTGTTTTTCTAAAAATTTTCAATTTATTCTATTTTATAGTATTAAGCTAACAGATTTGGGTTCCGAGATTCATCAGTTATCGGCTCATATCAAAGCTGAAACCATGTTGATTGAAGTATGACGGCAATTTATTCTAGATGATGCCCTCAAATATAGTCACAAGAAATGATTTGATCCTCAAAAAATGATTAAGGTATAAAAAATTGAGATAGACCCAATTTTATGTAGCTATATTTTTTTTTTATATTTAGGTTAGTTTTGTTGGTGAAAGTGCTGTTGATGAGGGTGGTCCAAAGCGAGAGTTTTTTAGACTTTTGGCCTATGTAGCCTGTACAAGTTTATTCAAAGGTGGCCATCTAATCCCAACTTCATGGCTAATAACACTGTAGCTGTTCAAGTAAGTTTCCAGGGAATGACATAACAGGTCGGTATGAGATAATATTATTCTAATGATAATGTTGTTTTAAGTATCACCTCTGGCCGATTAGCTGACCACAATTACATAGGTCTGGGGTTTTTGTGCATTTTTTATGTTTTCATTATGGGGGGGGGGGGGGGGGGGGGGGGGGGGGGGGGGGGGAGGGGGGAATGCAAATCTAATCTTTTATCTTGCTTTGTTATGGTATAGTGTCTCTCTATATCTTTGTAGTTCTGTGTGATTAGGAATCGGCATTAGAGTAGTATATGGCCATACTTGAACTGTATGGCTTGCATATACAGTAGCTCCAAGCAAAATGTTGTTACGCATCACCATGACTATTATTTTTAGTAGTGTTTTGTAGTCTTTCCATTATTGCCGATTTATAGTGGCCATACCATTTTTCTCTCCTTGTGTTTCAGAACAATGATTTCTATTCACTTGGAGTTTATACTGTCTTGTCAATTGTATATGGAGGTAGTGGTATGCCTGTCTTTGCTGAGTCAGTTTATGGATACCTGGTCACAGACAAGTATGACAGTGTGAAAATTAAAGCACAAGATATTCCAGATGCATTCCTGAAATTTATTGTTCAAAAAGTAAGTTAAGATGAAACTATATAACCTGGTAAGAGTTGCTGGGTGTGGCAGACGCATTAGTACGTAACAGGAGGAATTAATATGCTTTTCTCTTTAGCTGAATACAGTGGAAGATGACGATGATGTTAGAAGGATATTTGAAATGGATGACGCATTGGACTTGGTCTTGGTAACTGGTTACCGGAAAGCAGTGTGCTCATTAACCCAGTATGATTGTTCAAGTATCATCAACAGCTTGATAGATTATCATCTTTTGTTTAAAGTAAAATCTGAGATGGACCAGTATAGAGAGGGTTTACGTACTTTTGGTTTGTTGGAAAAACTGAAGAAAAAAAAAAAGACTTATCACACTCGTTGTACAATATGAAAATGATATTGCACTCATGCCACATTTTGACTCGCCTTAGGCTCATGAATTATTTAGTATGCTTTATATACAGTGCCACCGGCTTAAAGAGTAGAATTTTAGTTTTCTTAATGATTTGGTGATTATATATATCTATTATATGAATATAGAGTGTCTTAAGTCTCTTTTGACTCCGAAATTTTCAACAAAAGGAAGCATTCATCGACAGCAGGAGGAACAAACTTATATGTTTTTTGTAGATGTTTTGGATGAATGTTATGGTAACAAAATATTTATAAGTTTAATAGCTAACTACATGTCTTGATTCTTATATCTTTATATTATTATTATAGATGGTGGAGCAGAGTGCACACTTAGTGATGTGTTGGTTTTCTTTTCTGGTGCTGACCGAGTTCCCCCGTTGGGGTTTCAGAAGCAGCCAAGTTTAGTATTTCTTCATGGAGATTCTGCTAAACTCCCTACAGCTTCAACATGAGACTTCCAACTGCAACTTGCAGCTAACCACAAGAATTTTGAGGCATTCAAGGAAGCAATTCTATTGGGAGTTAAAGGGAATGACGGTTTTGGAGGTGTATGAGAAGTTTCCAACATTTGGCTACAATTGTATTACACATTGCTAGCTAATGTGATAATTCAACTACTTATCTTACGTGATTTTACTTTCTGGTATGACATTCACTTTGGCTCTGAATTTGATTTTAAGAGATCATTGGAGATTTCAGCCAGCTTTGATTTGCCTTATTATAGCTATTGGTAAGGATAACTATAGCTTATTTGGCTATGACTACTTGCTTGTACTATATACTTTAATTTATAGCTAGCATGGCAGCACAATTACGTTCATTATTACAGACTTATTCTTTATCCTGAACTTTTCAAATAAAATTTCCTTGGAGTGACCTAGCTATTCTAATTCTAGCCAAATAGTTCTGTATAATGGCCAAGTAACAGTTGAATTAAAGCTGGTGAGGTAAAGATTTCACCTAGCGAAATGAAGGCAAGTTATGGTTATATCTAATCCATATCAATAAAGGAAATCACTTGACACATCAACAAAAGCCAATATTATAGTTACAGCTTGCAACTTGCAAATAGCTAGGAATGAGTTAGTTATTTATATAACAAAGGCCACCAGCTGGTAGCTTTATTCCAGCACCATCAGAGCTAGCTATACAAAACTCCCAAGAAGCAACTGGGCTATTGCATTACTGAAAAGAAAAACACAGTACTACCTCTTCCAGCGATAGCAATTTAGAGTGTTTTCTTGAGCCTGTTACAGCATTATTGATCAAATTCGCATAAACATACCTATATAGCCAATTGAATTGAAAAGAAAATTGGTTATTGCTAGCTTACTTTAAACAAACATTCATGGTCATTAACGATATGTGAGTGGGTCTAGGAAAAGGGACCTTATGGAGCAAATAAAAAAAATTGAGTTTTTTATGCTAATAAAAATTTTAGCACTAAGTTGAGATAAATTGTAACAATTTATCTCAACTTAGTGCTAAAATACTGGAGGGTAAAGCCTTCGACGTGCAGAGAAACTGGCAGTTGAACTGGGCTGTATTCAGCAAAGCAATTGAACTAGAAATCGAGAAAACATAAATTTAATTTCCACTTCCGGTATAATTAACGTTTCCGTATACTTAACGGCGTACTCCGCATACACAATTAAATCGTACAGCCGCTTTTTAACGGCGACTAACGAAGTTTGCGTAGAGTTCTTTTTAGCTTTCAAAGTGTCTCACGGCCTGTCTTGTCGGAATCCTTGGCTACTCTATTTGCTGTAGTGGTAAACTTTCAGCCAGAGGTAAGCTGTAGATTGCATGCAATAGTCTCAAAGCTATACCGTTTTTTTAGCTGCTTCTTTGAAACTCCGCCCATCCCCCGTTTATTGTAAATCGAGAATGAGAGAGAATAAAAAGTAGCTTGTCTTTCCACGGCACGCTTGAGGTCTTTTAAGTTGTTTTGACATTTGAAATTTGGCATAGACGTAGAGTAAGGATCACTAAGACTAATTCTGCAAAAAACAAAAATAGGAGAAAGAAAGAATTTTTCCGATGACTTACTTCCGGAGCCTATATCTCAATTTCAATTTTTGCGCCATAAGGTCCCTTTTCCTAGACCCGCTCACATATTACTGTTGAAGTCTAAGCAAACCATAAATGCTTCATTATAGTTGGATTTAGCTAACATGTGGGAAAATTTGGAGCATAACTTATCAAATCCTAAATGAATCACCATACATTTAGCACCTAGCCACACCCTAAAAATATTAAGCCTCCTATGAACTTCTAAACTTCAATGATCCAATCTTGTTTACAAAGAAAAAATAGAGAAAAAAAATTCTACTAAAAATTTAACTTGACCGTTTGCATTGACATATATTTTGGCTATTAAAAAACAGTTCAGCATATCACCTTGAGACAAAGTTATGTCAGACAACAGAGCTAAAAATAGCATGCGGACATCGGTCAATTACCGTACAAAACTTGATTTGGACCGCACAATCAATGATATGCATGGTCATTGTGTCCAGCCAAAACGTGTTGCATCAAAAAGAACCAAAAATAAAGTTTTCTCACTCGCTGGGGAAAAAATGCGATACGCGATGGGCCAAGAAGCAATAATTAAGTCGGTCGCGTGATCCTTCCGATTGTGCTGAATCAGCAACTTCAGTTCTTCAGAAATTGGGAGTCCGTAATGCGTGCGCGGAGTCGATTGCTACCTTTCCCTCAAGTTTTCTGCGGTGTTCTTCTGATCTAGCTTCTTGTTAGGCTTGTATGGTTGTGTCCAAGAAATCTACGATCTCTTCGGTAAGTTTATTTCCTGTTGTCAGCAAAAAAAAACTTGCTATTAGCTGTAGCTTCTTTTGTAGCTAGTGCTTGTAATCAATGAAGCGCTACTCCAAAGATACTGAAGCTAGACCTGGACCTTTAAGCAAAGGTGTGTTTCTCACTCAACGTTTAAAAAGTGGCAAAATGAGCTGGACAAAGAGTTTCAGGCTATGTCTAGGCTTGATTGTGAGGTATCTGGGGCAAAAACAACAAAGCTTGCTTGCAAGGCTTGTAAAAAGTTTGAAAGTAAAATTGTTGGCAGGAGAAACTATAGCAATAATTATTGTAATAAAATGGGTTGACCACTCAAAATTAATCAATGTCCAGGCAAACTTTGATTTGTTCGGACAAATTGTCCAGACAATTTTTGAGTGTTATTTTTAGGTCTGAGACAATGACATAAAACTACAAAGCTCTATTTTCTGTGTGGCACTAAGCAGATCTGGCAATCCATCAACAATTACGGTGTTATCATTTTCTAAGGATACAGGCCCATCCAAGTCAATGCCTAATAAGTTGTCATCCTCCTAAAGCTACATAAACCATATAAATATTGAGCTAATACAACTTAACAATAGATGATGTAGCTAGCTGAGTTTTCTAGCATAGCGGCAGAATAAAAATAAGTAAGATAAATAAAATACAGTATAATCCCAAATTAGCTCTATAATGGCTCACTTGGGAATAGACGAAGGGTGAAGTAGCTAGAGTATTATGACTTGCTGTAGATACAGACAGCTGCATTTTGTAGCTAGCTCACATTCATTAGAATATTAAATGAGCAGTAGCTACCCTAACAAAAATTAGATTGGTTCGGGGTGAAAAATAAACGTGATAAAAGTGTATATATCTAAATGGCTATCTACTAGTACCAGCTAATACTTACAAGTCCTGTTCGAGCTCGATCATTTTCATCCACATTAGAAACCCACTAATCCATACTCGTGTTGTGTTTTGCTATTCTCTGTTCTAAGTTTGTGATTGGCCCGTCCATTTCTAAAACCATCCAAATGGTGTTGAATAATGGGTGAAAAAACGAAATGAAGGGCATATAAATCTTCAACACGATTGATATCCAGCAAATTCATATCTTCTAAAGAATAAAACAATGAATAGAAGTAAGAAATGCATCCAGCGAAAAGATCCCTCCATAGGCGCTCGATCCGTTGGTTATGGATGCTTTGACCAGTTATTGCGCTTCCTCGTCCTGGTCCTCGCTGTGGGTGTCCTATCATGTAGCTAGCTACACCTCGGTTTTCACCTCCCATATCCATCCTTACTCGAGAGGGTAGTCCGAACTCTTCAGTAGCACAAAGAAAGGCATTCAAAACTGTGTCAGATGTATTGTTTGTGGAAACTTTCAGAAAGGTAATTAATCTGCTATAGACATCTATTGCTCCATGGACTACAAAACGCCACCTTATAAGTTTATGGTATCCATCTAAGTGCCACAAGGCATTAGAAGACAATACACTATACTTACGACGATGTAGTACATTTTGGCAACGTTCTCGAACTCCATCTGGATCAATCCTTCTTAATGATTCTCTCACACGCTCACGCTGAAGTAAATGTCCCTGACTTTTTAGTTTACCGCTAACTGTTTTCTCCCCACTTCTAGGAAACAAGGATATAATTCTAGCAACCATTTCATCCAATCCAGAGTCACTTATCGAGCTATAATTTCTAAGTGAAATATGATATTTTTTAGCTCTTCTCAAGATCGTTCTCTTGGAACAACAAAACATAACTCCAACTTCTTTTGCGGTAAACCCTTGCTCCACCAAATAAAGTAGCTGCTCTTCACAGATCCTTATTTCTGGCCTCCCTCTTCTAACACTTCTTAGCCTCTCTTCCTTGTCAGAAATGAGTGTTGCCAGTAAACCTCTCAAACTTTGAAACAGAGCACTGCTGGAATCATCAATGTCAACTAAGACCAAGTATTGAAGACAATTTTCAAAAAGCTCGATTATATCATCATTAGTACAGGACAGGTAAATCTCCTTCAAGTAATGGACTGACGTTTCAAGGAAAGAAAGGACTGCAACTTGTTCATGAGATGACGACATCGAGGATGACAGCGCCATGGCGAGACCTTCTTCAATCGGTAAAAACAGTCGTATTTGGAAATGATCGTCAGTACACTATTCTGTTTTTATTTTTGGATGTATTTTTCTAAACTTGTCCTATCTATGACTCCATTTTTTTCCCCTGAAATCGCGTTTTTTAAGTGTTTCCAAAATCGGAAATCGACTTTATAAAATCGTTTTTCTGACCTCTTTGTTCAAAAATCGACTTTATAAAATCGTTTTTCTGACATCGTTTCAAAAATCGACTTTATAAAATCGTTGTTCCAAAATCGAATTTCGGAAAACGTTTTTTAGAAGTCGTTTTTCCCCAAGCGGTTCCCACGTAGTCATTTACTAGTAAAATACTGTCATTGAATTTTGTCACCGATGGCGTTCCATAGTAGTAACTCCTCATTTTTCCTTGAAAATGACAGCAGGCACAAGTTGAAACGTCGGCACGATTACCATTTCCAAATTCAGTGCCAGCTATTCTGTGTGGATTGCGAATGGTGTGACTTAGCAGTGATGACAGGCAGAGACTTTCACACTCAGCGTATTTATAGAGACAAGAAGTGGTGGGAACAAGAAATGATGAAATTGGAGCAATTTTATTTTTATTCTTTATTGCCTGAACTGGCAGCACCACGCTTCAAGAAAGGTGGCATTAGAGAACTTAATTCACAATAGTACTCTACTTTTGTTTTACTCTTACCCTAATGTTTATATATCAACCTTATGATGTGTGTAATAGTGTTATTGTGATGCTAAACTCGCATTACCACTGCTTTAAGTGTTAGTTGCTGCCTGGAGTTGCTGCTCAGCCACAAGTCGTTTGCACTTCAAGTGCAAACAACTACTGAATACCTCAATTAGTCTATGTCAAATGTGTGGGCGAAACACTATACCAGAAACTTAATTAAGCACTTCAAAGAAACCACATCCAGCTACAGAGACACCACTGGAGCGAGCCTCTAGGCTGCAAAAGTTGAGTACTTCACAGAAGCAACATCTAGCTATGGAAACACCAGAGAAGAAAGCCTCTAGGCTGCAAAACTTGACTACCTCCCAGAAACAACATCTATCTACACAAACATCTGAGGAGAGAGCTGCTAGGTTGGTAGACTAGCTGCTAAACCAGAGAAGAGGGCTACGATGCATGGGTCCACTTCCGTAGTCTGGGATCAGAGACTTTAGATTCTCTGATGCTAACTGAGAATGGAAAGGGTTACACTGTGCACTACAGTTAGATGTAATTTCTGTCCTATTTTTCTGTAAAAAGAGTCTGCTCGCTCGCCATGCATTTGCGCTATTCGAGCGCACCACTAGTTGTAAATGCAAGTCAGACACAAGTAGTGAAGGATTTAGCATAAATCAGTTGACTTCTACTGTGGTCCACCTTTTACTACAAGATCACACTTCAGCAGTGAAATTTGCATACGTACGTACATATAATGTAATACATAAAAAGCATTATGAGCGCTCAAAAAATCACCAGGACAAATTAGCCTTTCCAGCCTCACTGTCAGCTCAAGTCCAGTAGTACTACCCAATCCCTGGCTTGGCATTATATGTACAAAATTTGTTACACTAGTAGAAGCTAAAAGCTCAAGGACCAGATCTGTGTGTATAAACCACTACAAAAATACCTCAAAGGAAATCAGTGGTCACAGCCACAGAGTGCAGCCCTGAACTAAGGTAGAAGGACATACACATGTGTGTTAGATATAGCCTCAGTTAAATTATAAGCATCTTCCCGTTCCGCAAAAAAAAAAAAAAAAAAAAACAAGACAAAAAAAACAAAACAAAAAACAACAACAACAACAACAACAAGATATCAGGACACCACTTGGCGTTTCTGAAATATTTCTCTCTTGAACTAAATGACTCCACCAAACAATTACTAGTGTATCAGTGTTCATAAATAGCTAGACCTACTCCTACAGACACACTGAAGATAACCATACTGTTGCTCAGTGAAATACTTTGCCAAATCGCACACACTCTGACTCATAATTATTTACAGTAGTCTTCCAAATAATGGAAGTCCAATATACACACACGCAAGCATGCACATCACATAGTATGAAAAACATGGGACTCTATCCCTCCTGGGTAACAAACACACGAACACTGGAATATGGGGACACATTCCACTCAGAGTATGTGGTATCCATGCAGGCCAAACATGATAATGTAATAAGCCACACATGTACATAATGTTCATACAGACTTAATCAGGTCAAGTAATGTATTGAGGGATTAAACAATGCATAGCAAGTGCCGTGGTAATTTAAGAGCCGTAACAACAACAGGTACATAATTTGTTATAATCAGCAACAAGCGAAGTGAATTTCTTAGAGGTACCACAATTATGAGATTCTGTGAGTTTATTATTAGTTCGTTTATATATATTGTATGTGCGAACCTTCCACCAGCGCACGTAAGTTAGTAAGCCTGTTGATAAAAAAGAAGGAACAAAGTAATGAACCTGTTGACAATCCAATGAATGAGTTGCAGGACTTGAAAGGCAAACCTGAATGCCTGAATATTTGTTCACATTATACGTATAATGCATAGCTGACTCAACAGCACTATTTATTGCTCTTCATCGTCATTGAAGTATGCACACAAATCAAGTGGAACACAATTTCAAAACCTAAAAACACGGAAACTATACAAAGGATTACGTACATCCGGTCAGCTTTTAACTTCAGTGAGGATAAAAGTTTCCACTGAAATATAGCATGGCCAGCTCGCCCACTATTAGTGCTGAAGCACACCTCTAGTTATACACTACTACACAGAATGAATAGTGGCTGCATCTGCAAGAGGGATAAGTGGACATCCCATGGAATCACTAGTCCTGTGGTACGACCATTATAACCCACTCGCGCATGCACACTGAGGGTTAAAAACTTGCCAAACACTGTAAGCTAATTTCATAAAATGATAGTTCTAAAGCATTTCTAGGGGAGAAAGGCTAGTGGAGGGAGTGAAAGCCCCCATTATCTCCCATTCCCCCCTACAATGCAGCGTTGTTAGTTATGACTGTTATGGATCCTGTGCTAATACTCAGCTAGATGTGGTGTGTGTATTCTTCTGAAAACTCTAACTCACACAGGCAGGCCCTTGCGTCCATAGTTGAGAGTGCTGCGATACATCTGGTCCCACATGAGCTCCACGTTGCTGGGATCCTGTCCCTCCACAAACCTGCTCAGGTGGTGCTCGACAATGTGACATGCCGGAGGCCCACCGATAGACACACCTACAAACAGACCACATAACAAGCACACAAACATTAAATACAAGTACACAAACACAGAATTGTGGGTACACTCGTAAAGAGTCTAACCCTACCATTGCTACAACTAATTACACTTGTATGCAGTGAAATTATTCAAAAGAACAATAAAATAATGCTTTAAGGGTGCTGGCACACCAGATACGCGCTCCGCCCACACAAATCAATTAAGGTTAATTGGCTGTTGCTATGGAAAATAACCCCGATTCTATACTCGCAGGTTCACGCAGCCAAGCGGATCTACGAGACATGCTGGCAAAACGTGGACTTACCAAGAATGACTGACACACGCACTGAACCAAAGAAGTTATTAAGCCTCAAAGTCCCAAATCAACGGAACTTATTGGAGATAGTGGAGGACGCACAGAAGCCAGAATTTCGTCCACCGCTTCTTCAGCTCATTGTTTACAATATTGTCGTTTTTGTTTTGTTCAATTCTATTTTGCTTTATATTTATTCATATTTTTACGTGATTCTTTTCTTGTTGCATCACAAATGTATACTGTATTGAAAAACAAAAACGACTACTTTTATTACCTTGTAGTTACGCCGCTGTACCAAAATTGAAACACTAATCATCCGCCTTTCTGTACTTGGAGTACAAAATAGATTCCAATTCTCTCGCACTTTTTTGCCACGGTGCAATTTTCTAGCCCCGCCCTCCGTAAGCCGAGTTAACTATACTTACCACGGTCTGCCAGGAAGCTCTTATCTATGCGCGGGTATTTAAGGTCCGCCCTCTACCTCTACACACTCGGTGGTTTCGTGGTTTATTGCTCAATTAAGCCGCGCGCGAGCGTTGCTATGTGCCAGCACCCTTAATGTATCAATCCTTCCGAACGGAGAATGTGTTCCAAGGGAAATAAAGTTGTAATACAAGGCAAAATATTTTAACAGTAGATGCATACATTACACTTACATATGAATGTATTATGCAAGTAGTCAGCGAAAAGTGTGCAAGCATTGTACAAACTCACGAATTAATAAAAAAATTAAATTAAAATAAGGTTCATAACCAGATCAGAAGCACACCTCACACTCTGAATGATATGCCAGCATATCACACACTACGGGAGTAGTAAGCCAGATCATATAACCACACCCACCTAACCACACCCACTCGTTACAATACAGTGGGTTTTTTCCTATTAAATAAACCAACGAGTTTAATTCAATGCTCTGCTATCTAATAAATTCAAGTGCCCCTGTAATCACACCAAAAAAGTTAGTACAAGCTATTATTTTATTATACATGTATTACAAATAAAATGTTGTTGTTTTTATAACAAGCAGTAGGTTCATGTCAATAATACTGTTAAATTGAAGTTATCTATCATGTAGTGTGTATATATTAGATACTTAGACATAGCTACAAAGCAAACAACACAAGAAAACTTTTTTAAAAAACTGAATCCACCTTGTGTGGCCTTCATAGCTTTATTTTCTTCAACATTTTCAAGTAGGTGTGGCAAATAACTAAATGGGTAGACTCCTAGTAGTGCAAAAATGGCCATTTTGCAGACCAACATTGCCGGAAAGACCTCCAAACTACATTTTTTCTTCTTCAAAAGATCACTTTGGAATAGTAAACGAATATGTGAGTGTGTCTAGGAAAAGGACCTTATGGCGCAAACCAAAAATATTGAGCTTTTTCATACTAATAGAAAGTTACAGTTTATCTCAACTTTAGTGTTAAAATACTGGAGGGTAAACTTTGACACAGAGAAACTGGCAGTTGAACTGGGCTGTATTCAGCAAAGCAATTGAACTAGAAATCGAGAATACATATTGAATTGTCACTTCTGTTATAATTACTTTTTCGCATACCTAACGGCGTACCCCGCATACGTAATTAAATCGTGCAGCAGCTTTTCAGCAGCGACTAACGAAGTTTTGCGTGGAGTTCATTTTAGCTTTCGTAGCGTCTCACAGCCAGTCTCGTCAGAATCCTTGGCTACTCTACTCGATGTGACTGAAAGTTTACCGCTTAATTGCTTGTCTCAACATTCCGGGACAATTACATGAAAACCTTGCAAAAATTACCAACGTTTTCCCTTCCCTGTGCCCCTCCCCTTTACGCGCAGAGAACGGCTGGTTAACGAGAGAGAAACGAGCCACTTGGCAGTAGCTATGAAGGTGTTAGTCACTAAACTGGCCATTGTAACTAAGAGCATACATACAGTGCTTTGCTGGCTTCCTGAGAAATAGCAATTAGCCTACAATGCAATTGGTGGAGTTATAGTAAAAGTACAGAGGTCATGACTGCCTAACTGGTTAATTAACTAAGCTCTACACCCCAGGCTGGTATCTTTGTTCATTCGAACTTGGTACCCTAATATTGTGATGTTTCAATACATAAGATGATAATTACTTCAGGTGTGGCGATATTGAATACTAGATATATTGCTGGGAGATACGTTTTAATTGCAGTTGAGTGCAATAATATTTCTAGAATCACATGACAATCAATGAACTAGTCCATATATATTGCTGTTGTTTGTATATATGATATTATTATACCCTCCACTGGCAAAATTATTCGTGGAGGAAAAATGCACGGACCCATCTTTAGTTTCTGTTATGTTTGTTAATAAACTGATCAAATATGAGTTGTAGAGAATCAAGCATACTGAACTGACACCATAGCTCTCACCAGTTACTGCTGGGTAAGGTAGTCTCGCGTAGCAAGACCCTTTACCAATCGCAACACAGGAAGGAGTCTGGTCAAGCATAGAGCAAGTTGTGTTTGAACTGTCAGCAAACTAGAACATAGTGATAAGTTCCTGCAGATATGGTCTAATTAATTTGGCTACTAATTAGGTTAGCACACTCCACCCACGCGTTACCACCTCTCTATGGTCTTCTCTATTTTTGTAATTAGCTGCGAGAAACTGCACAACTTGCTCATTGTCAATTCACCAGACCTTTCCTGCATTGCGCTTGGTAAAGGGTCTGACAACGCGAGACTAGGATAAAGAGTCCGGCTAGGCGAGATCATACAAAACAGATACCACAACTAACACTACATAACACAATCGTCTTACCCACTCCAGTGACACCATTTTCTGCCTCAACCTCCACGACCACGCCCCCCATAGCATTGATGCCCCAGGACTTCCTGTACTGATGATACCTGGGATATCCTGACATGGGATTGGCAATAGGAGTGGGGTGGCCATTAATCCAATGCTCATCAGCAACATCGTGACAATCAGCTCCTGCAAAGCATAGTAAAATGTAAAAATATAGCTCAGATCGCTTGCTGCACTATTGCACCTTGATCTTTCACCGCTTCCTTCACGTAAGCTCTGACTTCCTTGATTCTAGGAAGCTGTTTGCTTTTACCAGGTGCAGACATAGTGCTTTAAAGAGATGCAGCTACGAACTTCGCAAAGGCTAATAGTAGTGTACAAGTAAAAGCAGTTAGCTTGGGTAAGTATCACCGGTGGTCCTACACCCCTCAATATGCGCAATGCTCCACCCCTCAATATGCGCAAAGCATTAAGGGGGAGGCGCAGCTATGCGTGCTTGTGGTGAATTAATGACTGGCAATAATTAATTATCCTTAGAAGCTTGTCGCGCCTGGAGATATGGCGTCCGCTGGAGATATGGCGTCCACTGGAGATATGGCGTCCACTGGGAAGCAGCTAAAATATGGCTTCCTGAATAACTACGAAACACTGGTGCGTCGTCTCTCCGTTTCTAGCATTCTTGGAAACTTGTACAGCGAAGGATTCATAAATAGTTCAGAAAAAGAGGCGATAAAGAGCCAACTTGGAGAAGATTCCAAGGCTAGTTGTCTGCTGGATGTTGTCTTTAGACGAGGTCAAGGTGATCCAGAAATATTTCTTAAATTTTTGGCTTTGTTATTGGAAAATAGTGAAGGCCAGAATTTTGAAACTTTATTGGATAAAGTTAAAGAAGATTCAAAGTCAAAAGAAGTACACCAAAAATTTCAGTATCAAAAGAAAGGGCTAGAGGAAGGGGATCGATTGGCTTTGGAGAAGAACAAGAAAGTGATCATTGAGACTCTGTCGGTTCACAATGTTCTTCCCGCCTTAATGACATGTGGTGCTGTTACCAGTGGAAACAAAGGCAATATCCTGTAAGTATATATAATAATTAGCTATCACTATGATAGTTTATGGCTAGAAAAAAAATGTGGATCTGAAGTACTCAGACATTAACAGAGCATAATACAGTTGCATTACCAAAAGTATAGAAATGATAATATTCGTATGTGCTGCTTGATTTAGTGAGAATAGTGTATGTATTCTCATGAGTAATTCGATTCATTGTAGCCAAACACAGCAAGAAACAAAAAGTAATAATAATATTGATACAGTAGTTGTTTTTTTCACTAGAGTCATGGTCTAATAGCAAGAAATATGGGTTGAGTAGCCAAGGGGAATAAATACAAGGAGGAGGAAGGGGGGGGGGGGGGGGGGGGGGGGGGGGGGAGCAAAGTGGGTGAGTGAGAGTATGAGCCCCACCCTCTCCATTTTGCTAATATTTTGCTGAAAAAAATTTGAAAGATGTTAGACCCCCACCTTGGTTTCCTGACACAACCTTTGGTAGGTCTGTTGGGGAACTTTATTACCAGAGGACAGGGGGCCAAATATAGAAATGTGGTTTTCCACTATAATATGAAGCCACAATAGTATTTCATGTTCCAAGAGAAGTGGCAACCTTTGCACCAAGTCAGTGGAGACATTGATAAGTAATATTTAACAAATTTTCAGTATTAAATACTTCATTTACAGTCTCCAAACTATTGATCTCACCAAAATTTGCCCAAAATTGGCACTATATCACATTACTGAGCAAAATATAAGAAGTTGCAGAGCCCTCCATTCCAAAATTTTATTTTTTAAGAAGTAAATAAGTTCGTAACAGACCTAACTCCATGGATCTAAAAAATGCGCAATTTGACATTCAAGTGAAAAAAACAACACATGTTAATTCATACTTTATTAATTAAGTACATGATGTGGTGGGATATTTTTTTAAATCACACATGTGATGAGTAGAGATGTCTTCATGTCTGTACCAAATTCAAACTTGGTATAGACTCACTCTTCCAACTCGAAAATCACGAGGAGTATAAGAGATCTGCAACTATACTGGCATTATCTTCAGATTATCTAAATAAAGGAGCCCAGACTCTAACAGATAAGTTTAGCGTTCTTTAGTAAACTATGGACTCTCTATAGTCTTAAATTATATTTAGATAAAGAATTTCAACAGGTTTCCATTAGGATGCATCCTTTATTTTATTTTTGAAAAAAAAAATAGCTCAAGAGATGCAGTTAGCTGGCACAGTCAACAAAATACAGCATTCAACATTTTTAGACAGTGAAGAGAAGGAAAAACCAAGCTCTTGGAGGATTGGAAGAAGGGAAGAGACCTTCTTGAGTAGTGGAAGAGATGGCCAAACTATTTGTATTTATTAATTTGAAAATTCTTCTGTGAGTAGGTATAGATATTAGTTCCATATACTTTGTATTTTCACTAGTCATAAAATATTCACAAAAAGCACAAACATTTCAACCATTTTACAGTGGTCATCATCAGTGTGTGGATGATAATAAATGGTTGAAACAATGTCCTGAGGAACTTGTTGTTATCACAGCTATAACAAAATATGTTGAGCTATAACAAAAAGAAAGTCCTGGTTAGAAGCTATATTTTTGTTAGGCAATTATATACTGGAGGCAATAAACCAGTATCCCTGTTCAAATCACCATTTCACTGTCTTATAATACGTACAGCATTGTTAGAGTTTCACCTGCATAAAATATGATATAAAACTAAAAAGTAATTGATTCTATTAAAACGAATATGAAATATTTTTCATCAATGTTATATTATAAACTGTAGTAATACCCTAATATCATTTGACATCAACCGGTCAGGTATTTGGCATGTTAGACGAGAAGGGTTACAATTATAGCCATAATTTAACAGTAAACTACATAGCAACTTTAAAAAAGTAACATTTCCACATGCTCTTGGCCGAGTGATGATTTTATACATTATAGTACAGAAATAAATTTCTTGATGCCAATTTTGTACTAGCTATGTTTTTTGGTATTTATTGGATTGGTAAGGTGACAACTAATTTTACTATTACCAATATTTCTTTAAAGGGCATGTAATTGGATCCCAATATTAGTGGAGCTAGAATTTTTGATTTCCATTAATAATGATGTGTTGTCTAAATGACTAAATTGTGTACGTGCAGAGCAGAAAAGTCTCAAGATGCCCAAGCTCGCTGCCTCTTCCATGTTATAAGTGAGAATGGCTCCAAAGCATTGGATTTATTTGTTATGGTATTGGAAGAATCAGAGCAATACAGATCTTTAGGGTCGCAGCTTAGGAAAGACAGAGTAAGTTCCATATATATATATAATAATATATAAATTTTAAAGAACAACACAATACATATAAACTAGTAGTGTGCTTTAGCACAAATGGCGAGCGAGCCTAAAACTACATGGTTTTAACTTCTAACACTCAAGCTACTAAAAAAAAGTCGAGTTTTTAAATTACGTATGTACGGTAAAGGCATTCAATGCCACTCCCCGCAACTGTTTGAATTGAAAGAAAAAAGCAACAAAATCATGTCACGTTATTTAAACTTTTTCTTTGTGATACTCTTAGTAATAGTTGTAATGCACAGTACTTTCACACAACTGAACATACCTACGCAAGACTTATGGACAATGAATTTTCAAGTAAAATACTGCTGTGGTAGGGCTTATAACTATGTCAAATAGCATATGAACTTACCACAGCCACTAATTTGAATAGAAATGGAACTCCCGTAAGTTTTTTTAGTTTTAACTGCACCCGTGAAAGAATTCAAAGCAGTAAACAATTCAATTTCAAGGATGATAAGGGTAATGATCAATAAACCAGAGGATTCTGTTTAGTGATGTCTGGGACGGGGTCGAACACTGAGCTAACACGAAAATATGAGAGGGTCAAAGTACAAAATGACATACGTATGTCCAAACATATATACAAACAAACAAACATACCCGATTTTCAATTGTGTTACCCCTGAGAGTGTCTCGCTCGCTCACCAATAATATATAATCAAGATGGTTCTACCAAGTTTGGGAATCTCATCCCTATTAAGTTAAGTATAATTAGCTATGTGAAAATAATATAGTACTAGTGATGTGCTTGAGCACAAATGGCGAGCGAGCCTAACAAACTACTAAAAATAAGGCCGAGATTTTAAATTACATATATGGAAAAGGGTTTTCAATGCCATAGTAACAGGCCGTAGGAAACGGAATGGCCTAAACGGCCTTGGCCATTCAGGTTTTTTAGTTAAATTTGGGACTGGGTTAACCACCGAACTAACACTATAATACCAGGGTCAAAGTACAAAATGGCATACATGCATCCAAATATATGTGACCGTCTATAGGATAACCGGGCACAACGCGGCACCCTTCGAAAAAAATTTTTTGCACTTACAGAGTTGTCGGCGTCCAGATATTGAGCTCTCCAACTTTTATCGTCGTAGCTTAAGTCGTTCCCACTATAATAGACCTAACCGTTCCCTTCCGTCGGCTTGAAACAATACATTTTTAAGAAATCGATCGATCTTTTCTCGATATTTACGCACGCCGCGTTGTGCCCGGTTTTCCCGTAGACGGTCACATATAAACAAAATCGCCAATTTTCAATTGTGTTACTCCTCATAGTGTCATGTTACAGTAGAACTTACTGTGTATGAAATGCTACGAATATTACACTAGACTGTTAATTTCATTATTGAATAGTGCATATTCTATTAAAAACTTAAATATTTCTTACATAAGTTCTCCAATGTCTTAAAGTTATTAAAACATGCATTTTTGTTTGATGATCAGAATTAATTTAGTGCATCAATAATTCATGATATAGAAGAAACATGGAATGAAGCTGTATTTAAGCAATCATGTAATAAAGCTAATATAGGATTATCACCCACAGCCTATAGGCAAAGTGTGTATGCATGTTAAATGAAGACTTGTTTAATACAACATCATTTTATTCCAATGTAGGAATCACTAGCAGAGGAGTCACTGAAACGTCGCAGAGTACAAAAATCATTTATAGGTGAGTTAAACGTGAACGAATGAGACTGTTTAGTGTTTATTAAAAAAATATGTTAAGATTTTTATATTAATTCATTGATATCCATTTCTGATGTATATTGAGAGCCTTATAGTTCGTTTCCTTGGGCTTATATATTGTTACTATACCTTACCTGTTATTCATAGTGATGCACCAGCTCACCTTGCCACTAGTGTTCTAGCTCACTACAGTACTATATATGCATTAGACTTACAGCAGCAAAATGTAGCTAATCTGCTGAAAACATTACTTTCTTATTTAAAGGTATTCATAGCAGTAAGAGACAGCAGTGTGCTTTCTAGTACAGTGATCGTGAGCAAAATACAATAGAAGAGTAACGTACAATATTTATTTTGCATTACACATGTCAATACATTTGCTTCAGTGACACTTGAGTTGAAAAACAATAATAGCAAATATTTCTTACATAAGTTCTCCAATGTCTTAGCTTTAATTAAATATATATTATAGTTAGTGTGTAGAAACAGTTCAACCCCTTCACTATCTCAACGGCCGTATGACGGCTTGAAATAACAACGCTTCAGGAGAACCCTTGTTTACTCTCATCTGCATTGCCTCACTCGAATGCTATAACCTCCATGAATTAGTTCAATAGCTAGTAAGCAAAGTTTAAACTTCTTGCGGCTTTATCAAAGGCTGCAACGGTAGCCTCAGGTTTGTATTCAGGGTTGGAGTTTAGCCTATCTTCATAATGGTGACTGGTCGGTCAATTATTGGCATTTTAGATGATGATTTTAGTAGACCTATGCCTAAGACACCATTCAACAATAAAGAAAGAGTTGCTGTGTGAAGATTTCCATGAGGATGAAGAAGTTATACTGGACTCAGAATTAGATCATAGCCAATCCAGTATCAGATATGGAAAATTGTTTATCTATTTGAAGCTCCCTTGTTGTTGATAGACATTTTTAAGAACATGTTTTTTTTATAATAATATGTAATTTCCCTGAATATTCAACAGTAAAAGAGTTAGCTATAATATCTATATTTGTGGGATAAATTTGAAGGACGCAGCTAGTACAAATAACTCATTACAGTCTATTCAACAATCTACAAGAAAGATGGGCACCCTGCACACAACTTTCAAACCATATATTACTTACACCTTCATTGGTGTCCAGATATCCATCTGTCCAAGGAATACAGCCATAGCTTCAACCATTGCTAATGTACGTGACTAAATAGTTCAATCTACAGTCTACTTAAATATCTCTAAGTCTATCATTCCTGATGCTTTCATGCACTGCATTATGCCTGATTCTCCTGTGCACAGTCACATAGCTATGAATTCCACTCTGGTATAATATAATTAGCATTGAAGTCCACAATAAAACAAAAGTTAATTATCTTACTGCATTTACGTATATAGTTTTTTGTTATTTCAGCAGTGTACACACTACTCAACTACTCGTATGAGTAATAGCCTGGGTAACCGTGCTATTCGGGATTAATAGCACTAGTAATGTGATTTAAATAGTACGAGGCGAAGCCGAGTGTTATTTCAATTGCTTTACGAGTGTTATTGATCCCTAATAGCACAGGTTACCCGTGCTATCACTCACTAATAGTAGGCCAGTTTTTTAAAAAGTCTTTTGCAATTATAGCTACACTGTACTGCTCACTCACTATCTCCTTATTTCAGGATTAGCTTCCGCTGGAACTCTGTTTTCAACGTTGCTACGACCCCTCCTAATCTGTTGTATAACATTCCGTCTAGTTCTGTGGTAGAGAATGACGTTGTCTCCAACTAGAAACTACTAGAACTGTACGTTTCCAAGGTTAACGCTGCACGCATGCGCACTTACCCGTACTATTTCACTTAGCTACCAAGGTATTTCACTTAGTTTCCACTTAGTTACTGAGGTATTTCAATTAGTTATGCGCTATTTCACTTTCCCCGTGCAATTTCAATTGAACTGCGATTTTTCCCATTCATTTTTTAATGGGCAACTTACGCGCCATACAATTAATTCAGTAATATTCTCGTTATTTGGGAACCTTTTTTATTCAAAGGTATAAATAATATAATTTTTCAACAGATCATGATATTCTGCTGAAAGATTTGAAGAAGATAAGTGCCAAATATGAAAAATTTGGAATAAACCTGGGTGTTCCTCTATCAGATATACGAGTTTTCAAACAACAAGTGACAGGCATGGATGGATTAGTAGACTACTGTCTCAACTCTGTGATTGAAGCATGGCTCACTGGTGACCAAGCTAATGTAAGCCGGGAACATCTGGCAGCAGCAGTAGAAGACGTGGGAGGTTATTCTAATGTAGTGATAGCAATACGACAGCAAGGTAGATCAATTTATTTTTCATTTTTTGCACTATCACTGACTATACATGTGCAAAGTATAACTTCAATTTATGTGCTTGTAATTGTATAGAGTTTCCTGTTAAGCTAAAGAATATGGCCAAAATATTGAAGTCAATCAGGCCATTGCGAGATAGATACTCTATATTGGGTATCCATCTCGGTTTGGATCATAGCCAGATTAAGGAATTTGAAAAACAACAAGGAGATTGTGAGAGATGTCTAAGTGAAGTAATAAAATACTGGCTCAGGATGACAGGAGAGGATGCTCCTAATAAAGAAACACTATGGGAAGCACTAGAGGAAATTGGAAATAAAGGATTGGCACAAGAACTAAAGGAGGACTACCAAGGTATGCTTAGCATTTAATTAGGATGGAGAAAATTTAAATTTCAATGTTCATTCATAGCTCTTTAACCCTTTCACCGGCACAAGCGCCTATAGGCGCTCAAGGATGACGTAATGCAGGAAAAAATATTTCCCCCCTAAACGATAAACGCTAAAGCTTAGCTGCAGCGTCCAGAGCACGGCTAATGTGTTGTTCTATTGCATGTATTTTTAGAATAGAAATAGCTACTACGTAACTAAGGTAGTCGGGCTAAAAATAAACTTAAAGTTAGTTCGAAAAATGGCGATAAATTTGTCTGCAACTGAGGCGGTGGATCTTGTCTGCGACGACGTTTTCGACTGCGAACATGAGAGGGAAGGAGTACAGGAGCTATATAGCTACCTCAGAGGTACTACTGTCGAGAATAGAGAGTTGGACTTGCTCGCTAGAGCTGTCATTTCATTACCGGTTGAGGAAACTACCAGTTTTCAACTTGAGAGCTACTAGAGCACTGTAGGTAGCGAACATACCAGCAGCAATGTCAAAGAGGATATGGAACTTGATATTCCAGGTAAGAAAAGCAGCTATTTACGCAGTATTGGAGGGAAATAGTTTTCCCGGGAACATGGCGGTAAGTTTTATTATGCCCAAAAGCTTTCCCGGGAATATGGCGCTGATTTGGTCACAGCTGTAAACTCTTTTCTTACAAACTCCCAGCAATGAGTAATGATTTGACTTAGCCACCTTTGCTCTCTGAATTACTTTGGACTTCCTATTCATTCAAAGGATGATGTCTCTACTTCTGCAAGGTCTGAATATTGAGATGATGGTAATACTGATTATGCTGAAAGCATGAAGAAAGGTTGACAAAGTATTGAATGGATGAAAAAGGAAGAGTATGAGTAAGAATGTGGCTAGAGAGAGGAGTGAGTGTGTGCAGAGGACTGGAATTGTTAGTAAAATATTCTTGTATTCTTGATGTTCTTCTGCCCAGCTATTGCCCAGCAAACAGTCACGCCTCCCCTGGTATCATCAGCGAGCAACAGCATTGCTGGCTGAGATAACTGTCTATTATAACAGTAAAAAATATCTAATCACGCACAAACAATTGCTAATATTGCACTGGAAGCATACAGATAACTTTGTTATGATGATATAGTTACATTGTGGTCCCAAAACCACTTTGTGGTTTGTTGCTAAGCAACCAAATTTGACCAAAAATGTTGAACAATACATGTACTTTCACGTGATATATGGTTGTTAGGTACTTTTTTGAACTCCTGATTTTATATTTATTTTTAAACATTATTCATGTAGAAAAAACAAATAACTGAATTTTATCTGCCGGTGAGAGGGTTAAAGAATTATTTATTTTAAGTAATGCTATCAATTGTCCTTGATGAACATAGATGGAAATCTCATATACTCTCACACAAACTGCTTTACTTCACAATTTCATTCTCAGCCTTCTTTGATTCATAAGATGTAGTCTCTCTCTTTCACAGGCTTTTTTTTTTAACAATACAGAATTAAAATATTATTTCCCAGCTGGTTGTGGTAGTTCAGTGGCAGAGCGCTTGTGCGTTAAGCAAGCAGTCCTGGGTTTGATTCCCAGTGGCGACCAAATATTTTTAATTCTGTACTGTTTAAATATAACCTGTGAAAGAGAGAGAATAAACTACTTTACTGCATTGATATAGACTGCAGAATTGACTTAACAGTATTCAAAACTTACTTGGCTCAGTTAAAAATACATAACAGATTAGTGCTATTGTGTACAATGTGTTCAATTATTGTGCTAGAATAAAGTTAAGTGAACTCAAGCCCTCATTCAGTCTTTTCATACTTAATGCTCTGTTTATTGTCACTATAATGATCATTATTATAATAATGCATTGCATTATCTAAACTTAAATACCAGTGAAAGCTTGTAATTGTTATTTATTTAGGTATTGATTTCCCCAGCCAGTGAAGCAGATACTAGTATGTAACATTTAATTTTACACTTTTGTACATTTGATATTTTTTATATGACTATGAGTATTTGATCGATTTAGAGTTGATACACATCTTAGAGAGATGGCTATCAATGTGATAAGTGCTTATCACTTGCTGTACCGTGCTTCCAGCTTAAAGAGCAAACTTTTTGAATTTTTGACTGTGTTATAGTTTTTATTCTACTGCAGGGAAACTAAAAGATCTATAAAGTTCATTTTTTGTATGGAGATATATTAAGGCTATGTTAATAGATTCATCAAATTAGTTTGTGGTTTTGTGGTTACATGTGTGATAGGTGGCACCTTGAAGTGGCTGAATTTTATCATTTTCAAAATTTGATGTGTTTAGGCCAGGAAAAAAACAATTTTATACTTGGACCTTTCTCACTTAGCACATATGAAATATAGCCTGTGAAGTTTATAGAAAAAATAAATTTGTGCACCAAATTAATTTCATTATTCAAAAATTTCGAAATTTATGGCCAAAAATGTAGCAAAAAAGTGCCAAAAGTGTTTAGGCCAGTATTTCTTTGTTTTTATACTTGGACCTTTCTAGACTTGTCAGAACAAAGAGTAATAATTGAAGTTTCATATTATATATTTTTTGTGTGTGTTGAAATATAATATTTAGTGGAAGAAATTGGAAAATTTTGGCTGACTATCAGCTTTGGTGGCAGAGATTGCCATTTGATGACGTCAGATGACGTTTACTCAGATTTTAGCGGTATGCCTTCTACATAATCGCTACGTAAAATCTTAGCACAGGCGCACTCAAGTCAATTATTGCCGGGCGGCAAAAAAGCGGGTAGCACTACTTATTGCGTTTCTTTCTCTGGGTGCAAGCTAAGGCGTTCTTGAAAGTGGTAGCTAGTTTCTGCACTTTGGCCAGGAAATAAGTTTCTTGTCGTCCATCTGGAGGATGTACTAGGAGGGGACTGGCGGTACTGCTGTTTAGAACCAGGTGAAGCTGAAAGAGGAACTAAGCATTCCTGAAATGCCTGCCAAGAATGGACACACAGAAGCACCTTGATGAGAGGGTTCAGTGATTGTACAACCTCTTCTGCGCTCTGAATTAGTAGCTAAGAGGTGAGTAATCAGTGATTTAGATTTTAGTTGACAAGTTATGTACAAACTAGTAGTTTAAGAATAGTTAGCTAGGTTGTAAACAAAACTTGGGAGACCTGGAGAAAAAAATATAGTTCATAATGTGAACTAATACTTAATATTGCTGCATCTAATTTTGCTATAATATGTGCTAGGCTGCACACTGATGTGTGAAACATTCATCCGTCCTGATTCCACCTCACTCTGACAGGCACTTTTCAGGCTCTTCTGCAGAATCCCCCTGATGTTGTCATTAGTCATAATATTATATTGTCATTATATTTTTACCAGTTTTCTGTTATGAAGGTGCATTATCAAGAATGAATAAATCTAGGCATGACGTTTAAATAAAAAATCTGAAATAGCAACTTTATGATAAAGAAAATGTATATAAATTATGTGTTCCAGAAGAATGACCGGTCAGCATTGGCTGGCACAGTGTAGGCTTGGTGTGGGAGGTAATATCCAGTTCTTTAGTCCAAGTTTACCAGTGGCATCATCTACTGACAGCTTCAACAATGACTAATACTTACTAGATGACCTTGAGCATCACCAGGAGAGGGTCAGCAGGGCCTGCTTCATTATCTTTGCTAGAAAATACTTCTGGTATTAATAGTTTTAGCAATATCAACCAGTAATTTAAACTATTCTCGTTAGCTGTGAGTTATCGCAGTTGAATAAATTTAATTAGCACGCAGCAATTTCTAATAAGGAAAAGTACCTACACGCGGGCAAGAAATTAATACGGAAAGAACCGTTTGGACCGCATCATAGTGACGAATTCAACGCGGGTGAGGATTGAATGACGATCCGGTGGCGACACGGAAGAAGTAATGAAGACAAAATAAAATGGCAATAATGTATTAGAGTCTATGGGAGAAGTCTGGTTTGAAGTATCTGAGGAACCTTGTGGTGCTGTGTTTATATTAACCATATTTTAAGTGACAAGAAATTTTTAACTACAGTTTTGTGAGATAAAATTGATCATATCATAGTGTTTCAAAAAGTTTGCTCTTTGGAAGCACTGTATTTGGTATGACAGCTTGTTCTAGTGTTACTGGTAATAGAAGTTGTTTTGTTAGGCTTGACTCCGCTTTGTTCTGATACTACAGCATTATGCAAGTCTTGCTTGAAACTTGGGTACATAGTTTCATTTGTTAGCTAAAATTACAAAAATAACTCTGGCTCTTTTTTTTGTGTGTGTGGTAGAGCTACTACTAACTTGTTCACCAGTTACTGGCAATTGAGGTAGTCAGAATAGATTAAATTGGAAACTACAGAAGTTACCACTATTCAGGAAATTGAGATAATGGCGTGCTTCTGTATTTGTTTGGTAACCAATTGTGAAGTGCAGTGTATATACATTTTTGCATGAACTAAAAGTATGTTATGTAATAATACTGTAGTTTTGTGTACCTAACTAGGCAGACTCTCTCGATATTATGCTCAAGCACACCCACTAATTTATATATGTGACCAGTTTTGGGAATATTGGCCTAAATGTGGCGAACATTTTTTTGGGGGAAAGCCGTATTTGACTTCTTTCTATCCGCCTGCAACTGGTTTAGTCCATAGTGTTCTGGAGACATGTGGTAATAGTATTCGGTGTAAGGCACGCCCCCTGGCCTCAGCAAACTCCTTTACACGGCTTTTTTTTTTTCGAAATCAGCACTAATAAGTTTAACAAAAAATACTGAAGTGTTTTAGTGAGTAGGGCGAAGACGTCTTGTGCTACAGCTTCCAAATTTGGAGGGCAGCATCCCACGGCCCCGTGTAACCTACTGGTAGAAATAATTAGAAAACTTTAGATGCCGCGTTTAGGCCTATTTTCCCAAAACCGGTCACATATTATGTGACCGGTTTTGGGAAAATCCGCCTTAACGCGGCATCTAATTATATAAATTATTTCTTACCTACAGGTTCCTCGATGTTTGAACATGAAGTCTTCCAAGTTTGGGAGATGTTTCACAAGTTATTTTTTCACTCTACGCACTACAATATTTCCATATTTCTATTCAATTAAATTATTGTGAATTGTGAGAAAACGCCGTGTAAAGGCGTTGCTAACCATGGGGGCATGTCTCGTATTCCATATACTATTACCTGTTGTCTCCGTGACACTATAAACAAATCCAGCCGCTGGCCCAGTAGAAAGGAGTTACCAGGGCCTTCTGTTAGGCCTATTAGCTAACTATGCTCAAGGTATTGGAAGAGATTTACATAAATACACAAGAACTAGTAAGTTCAACTAATTTTATACAGTTAGTATTCCAAAATTATCGTTGATATTCTGATGAACAAGCAATAGATTTAGCAATAGATTTAGTAAGTCCATAGATAGTAAGAGTTTTGTGATACACAGTTAATACAATGGTAGATTGATAAAGTTAGTATTTCATAATAACTAGGTGTGGGATTGAGTGAGAAAAAATGACTCTAGTGTTAACGTCTTTGGCATTGTCTTTTAAATGGATGACTAGGGGGTGAAGGTGTCGGTGAAGTAGGTGTGATCAGCAAGGGTGAAGAGAGCGGTGACAAGTCGTGGAGTGATTCAGCACAAGTAAGTCCAGCAGTATTAGGATCCGGACATACGATGTCCTTGTGTTTTTCTGGGCAAAACTTGCGAATCTTCTCAAAAAAGTATGTTTGACGTTCATGAGAGAGTCCTGGTGGTTTAATTTTATCAGGTAAATCATCAGGATTGGGTTTCCACTTAGCATGTGCTTTATTGAGAATATTCAAAACTGTCTCTTTCCCATCCAACACTTGCCTTACCATAACTTGACCAGGACTATTCTCTGTAAATACAAGATGATGAAGTGCTTTGATCCCATCAAAAGCCTGGCGCTTGAAGTATGTGCTGAAATAATCAGACCAGTTATACTGATGCACGAACATAGTGACATCTTCCTTCCCCACTAACTGTGCCATGTTAACTGATGCAGAATGCTTTACCACATTTGACAAGTCTTCAAGACACCCCACAACTGTTTTTCTGAATTTTTGTTTCTGAAGCCCAAATGCCCAGTCTGGGGCAAACTTAGTATGGCCGACCATCATGAAGCTGATCTCATTTTTTTTTGTTCAGGCCAGCCAATACCCTCCATGCCAGATATTGCATGACGAACCTATTAATTAATTTCAGATCAGTCTGGCAGAGTGGCTTACCTATTCTTGTTCTGTCCACTACAATTGTCTGCATGCAGATGTAAGTTGGACACTCTCCCAAGTTATGTGTGGTCAGGTTTTAGTGAAGGTCTTCGGGAAGGTGTCTTAAACCCCGGTTGGCAAAAACTGGACACAGTACCTGACTCTAAAAATGACAGATATTACTGAGATATGCACACTGTCAACCTAAATTAAGTGTACCTGAGGGAGACTGAGTATGAGCTGGAGATATTAAGACACGTGATGGAGGTGAATTGATAGTACAAGATGAACTAGAACCAAGCTGCTCGTCAGATGTTAATGGTGGATCAACTGATTATGATGGATCATCTGATAACACGGCAAATGGATCATACAAGTAATCACTTTACCCCAAAATAGCTTCTGGTATGCCATCGCAGTCATCATCCACAATATCTTCATCATCCACAATTATCTTCATCATCACCATGCACAGAGCCTAGTTATCTCTCTATTTCTATAAAAAAAAGTCGTCTTTATTATTAATATGTGACCGTCTACAGGAAAACCGGGCACAACGTGGCATGCGTAAATATCGACAAAAGATCGATCGATTTCTTAAAAATGTATTGTTTCAAGCCGACGGAAGGGAACGGTTAGGTCTATTATAGTGGGAACGACTTAAGCTACGACGATAAAACTTGGAGAGCTCAATACTTACGCTTAGTACGATTCACTGGCGTCAGCATTTTTTTCCCGCGGTAAAGTAAATAGCGCGCCAATCATTCCTAGCAACTCTCCGTATTCGAGTCTAACAGGCAAGTATGCTTAGGCTCATATCTCAAGTTTTAGTGCTCGTCAGAGCTTATAACTACACCATAAGCTAGATCAGTCAGTTATTTATCAATTTTCACCATAAAATTTTTTTTGAAAAAAATCGACCCTGGCAGCTTTAACCGGTATTATTGGAAAAAAATATTCGCCGCGTTTAGGTGGATTTTCCCAAAACCGGTCACATATCTTAATCTCGCAAGCCAGACCCTTTACCTAACCGCTACGGGGGAAAGAAGGTCTGGACAACTGCCTTTACTCTATTCATTCCAGTGGAATGTAATCATGACGTCATAAATGCAATAAACTTATTACGCACTAAATTCATAGCGCGCAATAAATTCTGAAATTTTTTTACTCAGTGCTTTTAAAGTGGTCAACAGTTTTAGGAGGAAGCCAGCTAAGTAGTGTAGCATGACTAGCCATCTAGATGAGATCGTTGTTTGAGCTGCTGGCGGCTCACTTGGATGCACCCCTTAAGCCAGAACAAAAGCATGCTCTCTTGATGTTTGTAGGAGGTCGGGATGTTTTTGTATCATTGCCCACAGGGTTTAGCAAGTACCTTTGTTACATTATTTTGCCCAAAATATTCGACTTGTTGTGAGGAACGGAGAATAAATGTGTTGTGATTGTAATTTCACCATTAGTAGCTCTGATGAATAATCAAGTGTAATCAATTGTGGGAGTTCCCACATGAATAGAGAAGAAGAAGAGAGGATAATGAACATTGTGTGTGTACATAGAAATGATCACGAGTTGTTTGTTGCATGATTGTAGAGTCACGAGTTGGTTGTGCAGAAGTCATGTTTATGGGTGTCATGAACAGAGTTTGTGTGTTAGCGTGTGTCTAGTATGAAAGTCATGTTGGATTCTTTGTGAGTCAGTTCTTAGTTCTGTTCTGTACGTCAGTCACCTCTAGTTAATAAATTAACCTATTCCTATGATCCTCATCCTGCGGCAGGGGAACTAGCTATGGCCAGGATAGTTTAGAGAAGGAACAGACTTGGAATTCTGGTTGCAGCAATTATCTTACTGTCTCTAGTGAGCGCTTGAACCCGGTAAGAGACGTCTTAGTCGGGACAGGCCCACATCAATTACTAAATTGGGGCTGTCAGCCACTTACGTTAGTGATAGAGACACAAACAATTGTCTACATCAGAGGAAAGTGTTATGAAAGGTAACTTCAGTATTGTGTTTATGAGTCCTGAAGCTTTGTTTATATATCTACCAAATGGAAGAGTATGCTGTCGTCAGATATATGTGACCGTCTATAGGAAAACCAGGCACAACGCGGCACCTTCGAAAATTTTTTTTTTGCACTTACGGAGTTGTCGGCGTCCAGATATTGAGCTCTCCAAGTTTTATTGTCGTAGCTTAAGTCGTTCCCGCTATAATAGACCTAACCGTTCCCTTCCGTGGGCTTGAAACAATACATTTTTAAGAAATCGATCGATCTTTTCTCGATATGACGCACGCCGCGTTGTGCCCGGTTTTCCCGTAGACGGTCACATATATAGAGAGAATTTAGTGGGTTTTGTAGTTGATGAGGCACATTGTATCAAGAAATGGTTAGTTATTAACAGTCATTATATAATAGCCATATAATGCCTTTTTACTTTGTATAGGGGAGAACAATTCAGAAGAGAATTTTCTCACTTAGGTGAAATACGTAGCATTATTCCTGAATGCGTAAGAGTAATGGCCTTAACAGCCACAGCCACAAAAACAACAAGAAAATGCATTGTTGACAGTTTAAACATGAAGTTACCAGAAGTCATTTACATTCCACCAGCTAAAAACAACATTATATACACGGTATTGGACAAGCCTAAAGATTTCAGCAATTATTTTGAAGGAATTGTGGAGAAGTTAAAGGTTGAAGGAGTAAGTATGCATAGAATGATAATCTTTTGTAAAACTTACAAGTATGTCATCTCTATTTGTGACCGTCTACAGGAAAACCGGGCACAACGCGGCACTCTTCGAATTTTTTTTTTGCACTTACAGAGTTGTCGGCGTCCAGATATTGAGCTGTCCAAGTTTTATCGTCGTAGCTTAAGTCGTTCCCACTATAATAGACCTAACCGTTCCCTTCCGTCGGCTTGAAACAATACATTTTTAAGAAATCGATCGATCTTTTCTCGATATTTACGCACGCCGCGTTGTGCCCGGTTTTTCTGTAGATGGTCACATTTATTCGTACTTCAAACATAAACTTGATGAACACATAACTGAACCTCCTGGAAACTTCGTAATAAATAGACGTGTATATATATATATACTCACTGTACACTTGAGTCTGTTAAAAACAAATTATTTCACAATTTACAAAGCCATCACCACTTTGTATTGTCCCGTATGCTCAGGAAAGTGGTAGGGCTGGGAGAGATGGTGAACTGTCATGTGCTACTATACTAAAGAATGCTGCAGATTTGAACAAACAATATACAACACAACACATGATAAATTACTGCACAAACAAGTCTGATATTTGCAGAAGAAAGATCCCTTTTTGGAGATTTTCATGGCTGCAGTATTATTTGTATTGGCTGCAAATGTTGTGATGTGTGCCAGCTCTCATGTGAATGTGGACAATGTGCTAACTACTTAAAAGAAGTTTAACTATTAACTGTAATATTTAATATTAAAAATTTTTTTTATTTATTCAATGGACAAATTAATGACATGATGAATAAATAGACACATTATGTATAATTCAAACTTAAGTTCTTTTTCAGATATAGTTTGTATCAAGTTAGGCCTTAAATTTGAAATTGATTTATGTGTAGTAGATGAATCTTAAGGGTGCTGGCACACAGCCTACGTATCTGCCCACGCAAATTCATTAGCTAAATCAATTATGTTGCTATGGCCCAAGTTTATATACTTTCTATTCTTTGCTGCCTACTCTATACAGCGGATTGTGAAGTGAACCCTTCCAGAAGCAAGCTTACCTGAAATTGGACTCCTACGGCAAGAAACACAGAAGACATGAGCCCTCCAATTTCACACCTTACAGAGGGAGCTACAGTTGGCAGTTCAAGGCTACAGCACCCGTTTAAGCATTCTACGGACCTTGGAGCTCAAGCCCAACAAATTTACAGAAGCCTTTTCCGATTCACAATTTACTTTTCTAATTATGCACAGCAGTAGTTGTTTCATGACAGACTTCGACGCTTTACTTCCGTTGTGTACCTTTCCCTTTCGGGCGGTTAAGGAATACGCGCATTTTGTTGTCAACGAAATCTTTCATTATTGAGTGGCTCAGAGAAGAGCCAGTTTGGAAAAAATAAATGAAACAAGGGAACAATGATGGAGAAGGCGGCGAACAGCAGACTTCTAACGGGAACTGAGCGCCTTGAACAGCTTCTCGCCGAGCGGCTTGTTCCTGACTCCCCTCTTCTTCAGGCCCTCGTTAAAGTCGTCCTTAGTAAGGCTGGTTCGGTGGAGAAGCGATAGGCTCTGGTGGTCGAAGCCCTCTGTAACCAGCTTCTTGGCTTGTGTTGGTGTGACACTGGGTTTTCTTAAGGACCTGGTGAGTGCTGCTGCTTTGATAAACAGGGTCTTTTGGGAAAGCCACTTCTTCAGTTGCATCTGAGAAGTCAGAATGGAGAGTTCCTTCAAACAGCCACTCAGTGATGGATGCAGCAAAACTCTCTCAAGTGCTAGTACATCGGGAAGAGTAAGGTAATAACAACAGTAATAGCAATAACAATAACAATAGTGGTACAATAATAATATTATTATTAATAGTTGTTTAGTAGTAGGTAGTAGAAGTAATGGTAGTAGTATAGTAATAATAATAATGGTAATATAATAATAATAGTAATAATAATATAATAATAATAATATAATAATAATAATGATAATAATAATAATAATGAATAATCTTATTATAACTTATACTTTCAATGTCAACTCCAATAATTTTTTGGTGGAGTTTTTCCATGCCAAGTGATGTTCCCTGCAGCACCTCTTCCCGGTCCTTCTTCATCTAAATAAAATTATTAATTAGAGGCAGCAATAATATATTTTTACCTTCCATAATACTGGTAGCATGTCATAGAAGTGGACATTATTCGGAAAGTTGAGAGTTGCCAACTCACCATTTTGTTCAACTTCCGCAAACAAATGGGGAAGTCAAAAGCAGATCCGTTGTGTGCTACCAAGACTAATGTATGTACATAGATTACAAATAAATAAAAAGAGAGGGTAATACTTTTGCATTACCCGGATAGTGAGGAATTCCTGTTTTTTCACTGACTAGATTGGTGTTACTTGCAATCCACTCTAAAAATTATGGCAACACAACAGACAGTACTGCTTACTCTTTAAAAGATTGGAGGTGATACCTGTTACCTTAGAACTAATATTACAACTCTAATTATTTATAATGTATTTATATAATTCCAGCAGCAGAAATGTTTCGGCTGCTACAGCTGATCCAGAAAAATTAGCCGGCTTTGCCTCAGGAACATGAAACTTGCAGATGGTGGTGCCTTACTCACTATCAGTCAGCCCAGGAATATCAGTGCTGGATTCTCTAGAGGAAACTGCGTGAGCTGGTACAAATGGACATGAGCCAGAAGGCATAGATGGACCTGCGCTGAGAGGCACTGTTGGACCTGCACTGGGGGCCACAGACAGACCTACGCTGGGGGGCACAGACGGACCTGACCTGCACGGAGGGGCACAGACGGACCTGTGCTGGGGGGCACAGACAAACCTGCGCTGGAGGGCACACACGGACCTGTGCTGGGAGGCACAGACAGATTTCTGACACCTCCATCATGACTAACCAACAGGGACCTGTACAATATTTATCATAGATGAGACTGTACATCAGATTTATCAAAAAACGTGTAATTTTATGCTGACCTTGAAAAAATGAATAAATTTTAGACTAAAAACAAAATATTAAGTATAATATTTAGAATGATTCAAAACATGACTGTTGACAGATTGTATTCTGTAAGTATGATGTTCAAATATCAATGTTATCATGTTTTGCTATAGGTTCCTCTACTGGAGTAGCATCTTTTCTTCTGCCTTGCTGCAGAAAGCTCTTTGTGCCAGCTCTGCTAGCCATACCAACCACAATTAGATAACAGGCCACGAGCCTTGCTTTGAATAAAAGCCACGAGTTGTAAGGGTGAGATCGCCAACTATAATTTGCAGAGTTATAGGCGGGATTGTGTGCTCTGTTTTTTAAGCCCAAACCACAGGCTACTACTCCGTGGTTTGGCAGCTCAATTGGGTCAATTAACAGTGCCAGCACCCTTAAGATTTCTCACTGTGATCTCCACTCCTTTTTTGTACATTCGCTTGTTTATCAAATGAGGACAACACCTTGATAAACTTGCCAACACATTTGCCAGCTCTCACAATTGCCTTCTCTGACTTATTAGCACCCAATACTTCACTTGAAGATTTCACCACTCTATTTAGATGGTCCACATGCAGATCACAGCTGATATTTCTGCAGAGGTGGCCATGGACATTGATGAAACGAAACCATTTTATTTGTTCTACAAGGTTGGGTGGCAGAAATACATTGCATTGCAGCAACAATGTCAATGCTTCCATGGCATAGTTGGTATGCCCAGTTGCTCTAGAAAGGAGTAAAAAATACTTCCACATCCACAGAACTCGGTCACCATCTCCCTCTCTAACAGCATCCTTGACGTTTAGATACAATAGACCAAGACTAATAACTTCCTTGCTGTGTAGAGGCTTAAATTAGTGACCATTTGCTGACACCAGCAATTTTTCTGACCTTCTGTGCAAGTAGACCCTCCATATCAGGCCTCAATTGTAGCAGTCCAACTGCTGTCTTTATCTCCCAATCTAGGTCTAGCATTTCTGAGGCTGCTCTGTGGGTGGTAAGTTGTACTGGTTAGCTATGATAAACTTCATTACAGCTGATCTGTAGTTACAATTGGCTGAGCTTAGCTCCAGTCCAGACCAGAGCAGCAACTTTAACTGAATTATAGGCTATTATATGATATGCTTGACAAATGCTTGCTGTGGTAAAAAATGGAAGAACTTTTAGGTCTGCTTCATAACTAGCCAAAGGCCAGAATAACTGATCCACCAGAGGTCATCTAATTCATCACTCTGTTTCTTGTACTAAGCAAGTGACAGCAGGAGAGTACTCCCACATCAGCACTACTGTTGAAGCAGATAAGAGATTTAGCTGTCATCAAGAGAAATGCAAGTTTAAAGCAAATGACTTTAAAATCATTCATTATTAATAATTTCATTCACATAAATCATTCAAAGCCATGGCACATTTAAGTGACCTTCAAGACTTTGCCCTTGGACAAGAAAATTCTGAGCTGCTTGAAAGCAAAGACATTGTTGCACGAATGATATGTGATACTAGAAACATAAAGCAAGCTAAACTTACTGATTAATATTTACATCCATTGGCAATTTCTGATTTTCTGTTAATTATTAATGTTAACCAGATGAATTGTGGAATATACTGATTTTCTGTTAATTGTTAATGATAACCAGATGAATTCTTAAATAATATAACAAATTGGTAATTAATGGTACAATACTTCTCTGGCATAACTAAGAGTAGAATTTTCTGTCCCCCCTTGACGAAAGACCACTCCTCTTGAAAGACCACTTAATCTGTAACCATAGGGTGGTCTCTCAAGAGAGGGACCACTGAACAAGTAACTAATGGAGCTAAATACAGAGTAGTGTTTTAACCAAAACAGTGACATTAAACTACTATTTTGTCTTAGCCAGAAGCAAGTAGCTACAGTCATTGCATGTTGATATGGTAATAAATAAATTTAAAAAAAGTGTGTCCACCTGGAAAAGTTTTTATCTTAAATACTAATGGCTACTTCGAAACTAAATATATATTACTATATCCATAATCTTTAATTAATTAAAATGTTAAATGAAAATTAAAGATTTGGAGCTGCTTCCATATTAGCAAGCAAAAGTACACTTCAAGCTGTAATAAACCATCATGTTAAACTACCACACAAATTTAATCTACACAATGATTTTTCACCATTGTGAACATTTCCTCATGGTATACTTGCTCCAAATGAATAAACAAAAAAGTTTACCTCCATAAAGCACACTTGAGCAGGGCAATCTTTTGTTACTGGCAAAATCCCTGCTAGGGTGTGCTTTACCAGTTCAGATGTTGAACTTATAACCTGAGCACCTCTTGCTAGAGCAACTGACATGTAGTCACCTCCAAGTAGGGTAGTCAGAAATTGTTCATCTTTGCTCACACCTCTGTCAGGGATATGCTTCTCACATTTCAGTCATATCATCATAGGATGTCTTGTTCTTGATCGAGACTCCTAGTGGAATCTGCCATTATTTTAGAGTGTAAGTAATTTGCCTCAAAAATACATAATATGTGACAGGCTCTGGGAAAACCCTGACCTTTGGGGAGGGGGGGGGACGAAATCAAGTTACAGACAAAAATACATCAAAAATCAAATTTTGTCAATTTTTTTTCATTTATTCACTAGTGTTCTTAGTCCATATACTCTCATTGCACAAAAAAAAGCTAGGGGACTTCCAGCTGCATCTGATAATGGCTAATTCAATTACCACTGCTGAGGCAGCCAAAACTTAGAATAATATTAGCCGTTATTGTGGGCTCTAGTTCAGGTTATAAATGATTATTATAATGATTTGCCAAGACCACCAGAGTCAGATTCAGGTGTTTATTATAATGAACACAACACAGTATTAATTTTTTTAGATGAAAGTGATGATAGCAAGAATACAGCAGTGAATTTGGAACGAAATTGTCAACGATGTGATTTGTGGTCGAGCTGATGTATGAGCTCCCATTGAAATTGAATCGACTTCATCAGATCTGAATGAGAAGAAAATAGTAGAGAATTTTGTTGCTAAGGGGTGTGGTTGTAAACATTTCAAAGGAAAGGAATGCTGTAGTCAATTTTCAAGAGAATACATTGGAGACATTCGATCTCAATGCTTATCACTAACTCGCGGTCATGAGCTTGACATGGCAATTTTTGGACAGCTTGCTGCTTTATCCAAATCCAGTTCTTTGGTTGTTTTAGGACATGGAAGTAGCACAAAGCAACGACAAAAAACTCACTGCCACTACTTACACCACGGCCAATCGATCTGTCCAATCATGTTTCAGTTTTTTCATACAATAGGAAAAACTAGGCTGGATAATTTAATAGCTAGCTACAACTCTCATGGTTTGTGCTTATGGATTCATGGTAATACTGAACGTTTACCTTCCAATGCACTTTCTCTTTCTTCTATAGGATATGTCACGAAGTTTCCATTGACTTATGCTGATCAAAATGCTATACTTATTCCTGGTCGCATGCCAGGAAATCACAAAACTGATATCAAACTTCTTCCATCCAGTGTTTCAAAGAGAAGTATTTGGAAGCTTTACTCAGAATCAGCAGCATCGGTGTCACACATTCATTCAGTTGCTTATTCTACATTTAATAAGCTTTGGGAGTCATTGATTCCCTCCATTGTCCTCATGAAACTGATGTCGGATCTATGCTGGACCTGTCAGCAGAATAGTACAGCTATACTGAGAGCTGCTAATCATCCAGATTCAGATAAGAGTGCTGTAATTGAAGAAGCACAGGAACATCTGATAAAAGTTCAATTGGAGAGGTCTTTTTGCAAGACAACACTTTTTTCATATATTTATTTTTTAGCTATTGCTTTATTAAGCTGAAATTCTCAAACTCAATAATTACATGAAATTTGTAGGTAGAATGTAGCTGGTATTAATTATTACCACATGATATCATGAACTATGCCATGAGCAGCTGCTTAGTTCCAGTATAACTGATAGCTAGGTATGTCTCTAGTTCAGAATAAGCTTATGACTGCAATACGGTATTCAAATATTTTGCAAGTTTGTCATGTATTGTGTAACATTAACAGGCTGCTTGCCAGGGTCAGTCCAAAAGGATTTCAGAGTGGCAAGAATATGAGGAGTCTCTAGCCCATAGTGGAGCTCAAATGGGGTATACCCATAAATTCTATGAGGCATGTTCCTTAAATACAACATAGCTAGGTCAAGTACATCAGGCCAATTACGTTCATTATCGATGCATTTTCTGATCACAAATTTGAGAGTTGAGTGAAATCTCTCAAGTTGACCGTTTGACTCGGGATGGTATGGTGAGGTGCGTATTCTATTAATAGCAAACTTATCAGTCACATGCTTCACAACCCGACTCATAAAGTTAGAACCGTGGTCAGTTAAAATTTGGTTAGGAATACCAACATCACGAATTATTTTGAGAAAATTAGTAGCGGTTTCCTCACCTGTGAAACCTTTCATAGGAGAAAGGCAAACATGAAGTGAGTGGCCATATCCATAGCAGTCAAGATATAAGAGTAACCTTCTTTGGACCTAGGGAGCTTCCCAACCACATCTAGAGCTATTTTCTCGCACCTTTCAGTGATTATATCTACTTCCATTAAGGGTGCTTTAGCAGGTTTAAACTTTGAATTTCTCTGACAAATGTCACAATTGTATGTATGCCCTAACATCAGATGCAAGACCAGGCCAAGTGAAACACCGATTTATTATTGATCTGGTATTATCTATGCCAAAGTGGAGCTAACATTTTGGGTCTGAGTGACTGGGGAAGAGCAATAACATCTCTAGCAGTGCCATGGTCTGTACACATTCCCATTAAAACCTCATTAACAAATCTATAACCCTTTTCTTTATCTTTAGCAAACTGTCTGAGATCAGATAGAGAAGTATCTGAGGCTTGTAGCTTGCACAGACCAGATCTACCTATACCATTTAACTGAACTAATGGCACATCACACAGGATCTTAGCAGATACATTGTCAAGTGGGCTAGGACATGCATCTTCAAAGTTATCAGAGTCAGTATTCTCAGCAGAATGAGGAGCCAACACTGGTCCTGTGGGAAGTAAGTCAACCCCAACAGACACATCATCATCAGACAATTGTGGTGAGTCAGTGTGTGAGTGTCATGGTCAATAGCTGGAGGAGAATTATCCAGCAAAGGGTCAATTACTGAATTATCGGTAGGCTGTGCGCCATCAAGTATGTGCTGGTGTTCTCTCTCTGCTTCAGAAGACTTCTGACGCCTGGCTTGTGCTCTAGTTATCTTAACTGAGGAACAGGGTTTGTGAATAGCTAACAGAAGGAAATGACAGAAATCATCCTTAGGCAAATCACTACCCAAAAGAACTGAGTGCTTGTCTAAATCATGAGAGACACCAACCTAACCCGTTTTCTAGTTCCCTGGATATCAATATCCACTTCAACCAAGGGAAGGACTTGACACAATTTAAAAATACAAGAGACGGAAATGGTTCCTGGAACTCTGTCTTTATCACAAACAAGATCAGGTGAAATGAGGGACACCTGGGCACCAGAATCTAACTCAAAAGTGGCTAATTTATCATTGACCTTGCCTTCCAACAAAGTATTAAATTTGTTGGGTACCCCATTGTTGCGATTAACCACTGAGGAGGTTACAGCATCATCCTCTGAGTCACTGTGAATGACTTCATTCAGTCCGCTCACTTCCTGTTGTGCATTATTTGCTGGTTTATCGGACAGTTCTCTAGCTTTCTTTCTCTGCAGAGTTCTACAATTGTCAAGAGTATGACCATGACGCTTGCAATAATTACAGTAAGCTTTCTCAGCTGGTTTAGCAACAGAGTCAGATGTAGTGGCTTTATTGTCAGGTTCAAATTAAGAGGATTGTTTAGAATTATAAGTAAGGTTGGAGCTAAATTTGTTAGTCATTCTTAGACCTGTTCAGTTTGAATGCTGGAGACTGAGTGTAAGTTTCAAAAACTTTCATTCGCTCAGACCAAGATAGGGGATTCGAAACTGAAATGTGAGCTCTTCCATCTAAATTGAGAGTAGCAACAGCAGTAAATGAAGCTAGAGCATTTGAAAAGAGGTGTGAAGCTTGGTCAATATCAATTGCGGCCCTGTCAAAGAGGAAATATAGAGGGACAGTGTTATACTAGCTCATAGAACCTAAAAGAGGATTCTGAATGCAACTATGGGTTTAACAAAGTCAAGTAGGTCTTCACTGGAATAGCTATAAGACTTTAAAATGACTGACTTTAAACCATGATAGTCTTTAGAGAATGACTCAGCATGACGGAAATAGTACTCAAGTGTTTTCCCAGAAAGTATCTGCTGTAACCCATGCACCCACATCTCTACAGGAACAGACTGTTCAATAAACGTACATTCAATCCTTGAGAAGCTGTCGTACGCAGTCTTGGAAGACATCATTTTGGGAATGCGAGAGATTTCTTTAGCTGCTTTCTCCCGCTCGTGATGAACCTTGTCTTCGATGTTCCTGATTGTGTTAGCTTTTTGCAAGGCGGCTTCTTTGTCTGCCATTTCCTTTTGGAGGGTTGCTTTCCTGTCTTCTTTAGCCTTAAGAATTTCCAACTGTTTGGCCTGGAAACGGTCTTGGCGATCTAGGTCCTCCTTTCTCTGTAACTCTAAATAATGCAGTAATAGCATTATGTCGCTTGAAGAAGTAGGAGCGTCTTTTGAACCCGAAAGAGCCTCACTAATTACTGGCATAGGTGGTGGTCTACATACACCCACTGAAGGTTCATGACTATCAGTCTTTGTAGGTACCTCGGCAGTAGGTTCGCGATCATCAATTGGCTGAAGTGATGCCTCGATGGAAGAGTCGTGTTTATTCTTCGCTTGACCGCGAGTAGTCATTGAGTGAAGCGGACGATGAGAAGCATCCATTGCAGAAATTGGAGGATCCCCAGGGGAGGTGGACATAATGGCATACAAAGCAAAAAAAGACAATGACACAACAATTACACAGGAAAAAATGTAAGATACAACAGCGTTCTAGACAAAAATGATTAAATTGCTAGAATATACAAGAAAGAAAAAATTGTCTAAAACAATCACAATTCTTTGCATGTACAAATAAACAAGTAAAGGATATGAAATTTAGCTGATATGGTAGAAGTAGAGGTAGGCTGGCAAGACATCTGACAAAGAAGGAGAGTTCAAGAGTTATTGCTGCCACCACATGTGGGAGAGTTCCCAGGAGCTTCTTGACCTTCTGGCTAAGGAAGGCTAGAATAAGTTCCCCAGAATAGAGATTAATCAGTTCTAGACAAGTCACTGCCACCAGGAGTTACGCTTCCCTGAGCCCGAGAGAGGTTAATTCTTGGTTCAGTTAGTGTTAGTGCAGTTTTAGGCTCGCTCACCATTTGTGCTTAAGTACATCACAAGTCACATATCTATTTTGTAGAGTTTAGGATAACTGACACTGACTATAGCTACATGATTTATTACAACTTTTGTGATTTTTACTGATGCACATAATACACATTTAATGGTATAGTGAAATGAATGATGTAAGAATGACAAATAAAAATTGCATAATGAAAGTTCTAAGTTCAGAAGATGGTGCTTGCTGACTAGCCACAAAAGTTATTGGAGAACACTACTGTGCATTGTATTAGTTGTACAAGAGATAAAAGGTCGAAACAAATAGTCTGTTTTCATACATCATAGTACATTTGTATCATGTTTAGTTACAATTGAGTAAAATACGACTAAGATAAAAATGTGTGATTTCAATTATTATAGTTGCACATTAAGTTGTTTTGGTACTTATAGCTTTTAAATGGTAAAATACTTATCATGCATTCAATAAAAAATAGAATATGGATTGAAGGTGTGTTCAGCATAAGATATTAAGATTTATCAGCTGTGCTGGCCATCACTGAGATTTGCCATTTCTGCATTACATTGCTACACAGCTGCTGAAGCAGGTAGTCTTGGACTTCACCGCACCACAAACTGTTCTCCCAACCTCAAATTTTGTAATCTTTAGTTCTTTTTTTTATTGTTGTTGTTGTTATTTTTAGTTTTATAATCAAACTTCATTGGGAATTTGTATATTACATGCTATTAAAATCAAGTGATTTATATTTGTTTCCTAAAGTGGGAGCTTTATGCTTGCTATACAAAAATTTTGAATAAAAACAATAGGGAGGGCATATTTTTACTCAAGTGATATTTATAATGTAGAAGGTTCTTTCTAGTTGCCATAATCCCTAATAGAGTTTGGGTAATAGGGTAACGAGCAGTCAAGTTTAAAGAGATCAGGAATGGGTAAGGTGTATTTGCTGCTGCAGGTGAGGTAATCAATTTTGGTAAAGTGGTTTAGCACTAGTCATAGTTTTGTTGCAAGCCGTACTAACCAGAGCTAAAACTTCGGAGTTTATACACAATTCTCATCGTACAATTTACACTGCTGTAAAAAGGTTCTAGAAAGTTCAAACTGTACTGATGCATGCTAGGAAATGAATTGATCTTATTCTGCTTAATCTTTGACTTAAAAGATACTGTAAAGAGCATGCAGGAATATAAAAAATATATAGTCACTATTATTTAAGATGGTTCTCCAGGTGATGCATTTAGAAATGAATCGAAAAATATTCAATTAGCTAGTGGCTTTTATTATTGCATCGGCACATGAATGAATTGGAACATGCACCAAATCTTTTTTATTTTGGTTTAGTGAGTTATGTGTGAACTATAAGTTTAATTATATTAGTTACATTTATAATTTCCCAGCGAAATAAAAAATACCTATTGCGCCGTGCACCTTTTTTTTTCCTGCAATAGCCATAGTTACTAATAAGCTGGAGGTTATCTCTTAACAAAGACTATCCACCTCCTTTTCTCCTTCAAAAACAAAAGTAGTGTACCCTCAGCTGTGTATGGTCCTTGACTTATATACTTTCCAGTCCCAACAACATACATTACTCTTATCTTAGGAATGCAGCAATATATACCCATTTACTTTCATTTATGTCCAAATTCTTTCATGTGGGGCTTGGCTCCACACTGCTATTCTTTAGCATCTTAAAAATGTAGTAATATCACTTCTATAGTGAGCAGTCTTGACTGCTAGAGATAAGTCCTTACTTCTATGCTCCTTGATTTCTGCTTGTTAACTTCCACTGCAATGATACTTACTCAACTACCATTAAAAATCTTGTTTATCACTGTCATGTGTATGACATGCATGGATGTAATTGTAATCACTGTTCGGGCCTCTGCCGAACCTGCGAATGCTACAAAAGGGAAAGGACGTCACCGGGAAAAGGATCGTCACCCGTGAACATTGAATCTCTCCACCCTCATTAAACCCTTTGCGGTCTATATCATGTCATGTCATATATAGCTGATGTTCTAATAATTCTATCTTGTTCTTGTATTGACCCAAACCATAGCTGTATTGTTGTGGAGTGCGCGCTTTTCGGGTAACTCAGGCAAGACTGCAATTGCGCAAGTAACAGCGGTTGTGTCTGAGCATCTACCAGCGCCAGAGGGCTTGCAAGACACTAGTCCTTCGATCCAAGTCGCCGACTTAGTTTGGGTCCTGTGTGAACGAAGTTACGCCCGTCTTTCACATTAATTGGTCCTTCGAGCCGGATCTTCTCGGTAGAAGATTCTGGCCAGCGTCCAGCTCTACATCACCGTCTTCATCTGCCGTCCGTCTATCGCCGTTCACTTATCGTTGTGAACACACTGCACGTTCGAATTGTCGTCTGCTCGAACCTGCCCGTCTATCGTCTACCCCGTCTCGTCGTTTATTCTCCGTCTGAGAACCTTCGCTGTCCATCATGTCATCCGCGGACTGCGAAGAGATCGCCGCCTATCAACAAATTCTAGAACCTCGGAAAATCCTCAGCAAACGCACCGGCCGTAAGGGGCAGCTCACGAAGCTGGAACGTGAGATTGGTGCAATCCTAGCTCTATCTGTCGACCACATCGAATGGGACGTCTTAGCCCATCGCAAGGATGAACTGAACCGTCAACTGCTCTTCTACAGTGCCTTACAAACACGGTATGAGGAGCTTATAGTCGATCCCGGGGCTAAGGAAGAAGAAACCCGATCTGGGGAAGAGTTCCGCATCGTCTACCAGGATCTCCTCACCAGAGCGGATATCCTCCTACGAAAGATTGATGTCTATGAGGAGGGCATCATTCTTGCCGACCAGCTCCTTAATCTGCAAGAGTTGGCCGATGATCCGAACGATCGTTTCTGGTCCAATTACGCCACCACCGAGAAGCAGAACATGACGTTCCGCAGGCATTCTCGGACTTATACAGCCAATCCCGACGTGGAAAGGCTGTGTGGAGACACCAATCGTCTACTACTGAACTGCTTCAAAAGAGCTTCAGATATCTCCAGTCGAAGAGAGAAGTTGTCCACATCTCCCACTCCATCGTATTGCACACCAGCTGCACCACACTCGTCGTCTCGTCTAACGCTCGACCTGCCCAAGTTCTCCGGTAACCCGGTGGATTGGGCCAATTTCAAGTCACTCTTTACGTCAGCCATGAAATCTGCCGGCTCGAGTCTTCCTGAGCCAGACAAGTGCTTCCATCTCGTTTGTGCCATGGAGACCGAAATCGCCCGTCAAGTCGTTGAGGTGGCAGGTCGAGGAGAGAATGGTTATGAAAACGCAACTCGCCGAACTGGAGACCAACTACGGGTCCAGTGGTCGTCTATCCAATCCACGTGGTCACCTTTCTCAATCTGCCGAAGTTCACGTACACCAGAGACAGTATCTCCACTATGCGGTCCATTATGGAGAGGATCTGTGATGGGTTCTGCTATTGCAATGGAGAATTGTCTGACCAGCTCATCGCAGCCATACTCATGCGTCACCTCGATGACAAACTCTTGGACGAGTGGACTCGTCACATCACCGGGAAAACGTCGCTCCCCTCGGTCCACGACCTCCTAGACTTCTTCAATGCACGGCAGCTAGCCATGGCAAGCAAGCCTGGAAAGCCGCCCGTCAAGTCGTCTGCGTCATCCGTCAAGCCGTCGTCCAACGTCAAACGTTCTATGCCAACTTGAACAATCAATCACATCTCCGCGTCACGATTCTCCTGTCCTGCCTGTAATCGCTCAGGCCATCTGTGGGGGTCAGGTAGATAGGCTGCCACCAGAGAATCAGCAGCGCACCGGCAAGGTTGGAGAGAGGTTAATCGCTCGCCTCACAGTGGCCCAAATTACACACGTTAGTTAGGCTACGTTTATATAATTGAGAAAACTGAAATCTGACAAAACCGGAAGTGCGGCTAGACTTTATAGTCCTTGGTCCAGCCACACCCACATCATGACATGACACAAAATAAGTTACACACACGAATTGCACACGGCACTATACCTATTCACGGCTCACAAAACTCAATGATTAAATGACACACACACACATAAATGTTCTGAGTTCATTTCTCGTCTTTCTCTTCTCTCTTCTTCTTTTCCTTCTTCTTTGGCTTCACTTCCGTCTCTGGGCTGGCTGGCCCCACAGGCCCCCCCGCCAAGCCTTGGCGCATCTTGCGACTAGGCTGAGAAACCTCTTGGACAGGCAGCCCTTGATTCGCCTCCTCTTCAATGTCATAATCCTGGCGGCTCAGCCCATCCGCGTTCCCGTTCATCCGTCCTGGGCGGTAACTGATGGACACATCGTAGTCTTGCAGTTTGAGGGCCATCCTCATCAAACGTTTGTTTAGATGACTGCTCGACATCAGGGCTACACAGGCACGATGGTCAGTCACCACGTCAACATGGGCGCCGCTGACGTAGTAGTCGAAATGGCGCACAGTCTCCACAATGGCCAGTGACTCCAGCTCTGTCACTGAATACCTCTGTTCCGGGCCTCTCAATTGCCTGCTGTAAAAAGCCACAGGCAGCTCCTTGATTCCACGCACGACATGCAAACACCCGCCAATACCACCTCCTGAAGCATCGGTGTAGATCTTCAGCTGGTCCTGCTTTTGTGGAATAAAAAGAACACACGCATTACACAATAAAGTCTTTAGCTCACCAAACGCTCGTGTCATTTGCTCACTCCAGGCGATCATCCGTGGAGCAGTCAGGGAGGTGGCCGGAGTCAGGTGGCAGGAGTGGTCAGCAAAATTCGGAATAAAGTCACGGTAGTACCCGATCGACCCCAAGAAAGCCCTCAGCTGCTTCTTGGTAATTGGCTTCCTGTACTCCCTCATTGCCCTGACCCTTGCCTCCGGTATCCCAATGCACCCACTGCCTATCTGGTGCCCCAGATAAGACATGGACTTCCTCCCAAACTCACATTTTTTCCACTTCACTTTCAACCCAGCTTCACTCAAAACTCTCAAAACCGAACTTAAATCACTCACATGCTTCTCCCATGACTCACTATAGACAACGACGTCATCTATGTAGTTACAACTTACATCCCTCACGGGTCTCAAAACACGTTCAATTATGGACTGGAAAATTGCTGGGGTGTTCTTCAGGCCAAACGGCATTCGCTTGAACCAGAACTTCCCCAAGGGGCAACTGAACGTGGTGTATTTCTTAGACCCCTCCTCCATCTTCACCTGGTGGAACCCGGCAGTGAGATCCAACTTGGACAACACCGCACTGGGCCCCACTTTGTCCATGATCTCCCTCAAGGATGGTAACCAAAACCACCTCAAGGGAGTCTGTGCGTTCACCTCGCGATAATCCACACACAACCTAATGGTCCCATCCTTCTTCTTTATAGGGACTATGGGGCTGGACCACTCCTCATCACATTCTTCTATAATATCAGCGTCCAGCAACTTCCTGATCTCAACTTCAACCTTCTCCCGAATATGCACAGGCAAGTTACGGGGTGGGATGTTGACAACTTTAGCTCCCTCAGACAACACTATTTTACACTCCCCCGACTCACACAAACCTGGCATCTCACTAAAACACTCCCCACGCTCACTCACTAATCTCACTATATCTTCCTCACAATACTCCTCACAATACTCGTCTCCTAGTAAACTCTTTCCTTCCCACTCACTCATGCACTCATCTTCCTCGGCCACCACACTAATCCCCGCTAAATACTTGGATATCTCACGCTGATTATAGGTCTTCAAGTTATTAATATGGGCTAAGCGGACATGCTCACTCCCTTCTCTCTTGAGCCTGTAAGTGACCCGGGAGATCTTGTCACATATAGTGTAGGGACCCTCCCAGGAACCCGACAAAGCCAGGTGTAACCCCGGTATCCTAACTAACACCTGGTCACCCACACTGTACTCCCTGTCCGACTTGTGTCTGTTAAAAACCTCTGCCCTATTGGCGTTCACTTTCAGTTCATGGGCGGTTGCCAGATCGTGTAATAAGGCCAACTTGTCCTGTAAAGACACCACCCACTCACTAACATCCATACCCTGGTACACATCTTCAACCCACCCTGAATAGAGCAGGTCTAAGGGGCCACACATACTCCTCCCATAAACCAGCTCATGGGGCGAATACCCCGTGGACCGGCAAGGGACCTGTCTAATGGCATACAAGGCCATGGGGAGAAAATCTGACCAATCCACCCCCTTCTCCTTGGCCTTGCCCAACATAGGCTTGAGAGTTCCGTGAAATCTCTCAAGCATTCCATTAGATTGGGGTCGGTAGGGCGACGACCGGATTTGGTCGCAACCAAGAATTTCACACATCCTACCTACTACCTTACTAAGGAATACAGTGCCACGGTCACTGAGGATCCTGCTAGGAATCCCCGTCCTGAATATTATTGCACACATACCATTGGCCACTGAGTCAGCAGTCACCGACCTCAGGGCCACAGCCTCAGGCCACCTAGACGCCAAACAAATGTAAGTTAATACATATTTGATGCCTCCTCTTGCCTTTGGTAAAGGGCCCACCAAATCAAAGGCCACCGAGTCGAAGGGCACTGAAATAACGGGCCTCTCGACCATCTTGACTGCTACATTCCCTGCACGATTGTGCTTGAGACATACCTCACACTCAGATACATACTTAACCACATCCTTCCCCAAACCTGGCCATGAAAATCTCCGGTTCAACAAAACTCTCATTGCCTTGACACCAACGTGTCCGTTGTTGTCGTGTGCCAGTCTCAACACCTCAGCCCTCCTGTTTACAGGAAGGACTAAACGGCGCCTCTCATCACCTGAGGCGTCAACAAGCACATGAAACAACATGTTGTTGTCCCATGTATAGCCATTAGCGTGCTGACCAGCAAGCTCCCTGCAGACCCTCAAAGTATCATCATCCTCTACTTGCTTCCTAAGCAACTCAACTTCACTCCTCACAACATTACTTGGACAACCGAAGCTCACCAACACGCATTCCTCTGCACTACCATCCTTAACCACATCACTAACACATTCCTCATCCTTCTTCTCCAGCACCCTTTCTTCCTCACACACAATATTCACATCTTCACCAACGCTCCCCTCAATAGTAGGACCAATACTCACTGAAACATCCCATCTCTCGGGACTCTCTGACTCTTGTGAAGTCTGTACCACCTCACTCTCGACCTCCCCGGCGGGTGCAGCCGATGGAGCAGTCACCCCCGGTTCAACCAAGAGGAGGGGCACATCAGAGGACTTAGTCTGCTCCACTGCTTGAGACACGGCCCTCTTAAATTCAGACCGCGTCACAACAGCGGAGGCAGACACAGGAGGGTCCAGCAAAGGAGCCTCCTGTCCGGTCAACATCGTGTGACGCCGGGCCTCCCTCTCACACAAGGACTTGAGAGCAGACAAAGCCGCTCCCTCATCCTCAGGTGGAGAACTCAAGAACACAAATGATTCTCTCTCACCCTGGTTACTGACGGCCACTACCTGGTCAAATGCTTCCCCACACAATTCAAACCTGACCTTGGCTAGGGGGCGACGAATTGACTTGCCATCAGCCAATACTAGCACCTTGTACTCTCCAGTAAAGTGGGTTGGGTCAACCAGGTCCCGAGAGACCATTGACATCACCGCCCCAGAGTCCTGAAGAAACATGCACCAGCGGCCATTGCACTTCCCCTTGAACTCGTACAACTCGTTCTCCGAGGAGGCAACAGCTTGGCTTCTGGACGTGTGACGCTTGGTACTCGCTGACTTGTCGTCAACTTTCCCCTCATCCTTTTTACTCACACGGTCCGCCCTATTAGGACAATCAAAGGCCATGTGACCTTGTGTATTACACACAAAGCACGTTACATGGGCGGATCTCTCACCTCTCCGGCACTCAGCTGCCATGTGCCCATAACCCTGGCATTTATAACACTTAACAGCCTCAGAGCCCTCCCTAGAACCCTTATGGCTATCAAATCTGGGCTTCCCTCTCTCATGGGAATCTCTAGTTCTGGTTCCGGACCTTAAAGTCTCTGCCACGTCATTGAGGTCCTCATAAGAGCCAATCTGCTTAGACTCCAAGAGGCATCTCTCTGAGGGGTACAAAGTGTTGCGGAACAGACCTGTGACCACTGCCAAAGGAACATCCTTGGCAGAATCACAGGAAAGCACTAACCTATCCATCATGTCCCTCAACATTTGGAAACGTGCAACATGGTCCATCCCCCTAAACTCTCTCTGTGATGTACCAAATAACTTATCCGTGACGGCTGCTCTACTTAATCCCAGTTTCTTAATCAATGCCCTTTTGAGGGCGTCATAGGTACACTCCCCTTCACTGACCACACCCCTTACCGCCTTCCTTGCTTTAGGGGTAAGTTTCCTCAACAGGATTCGTTTCCACCTCTTACGGGGTATCTCTAGATCTAAAAGATCAGCTTCCAGCCCCATAATATAGTGGTGAATTTCGTCACTATCCCGATAAGAAACGATTGACTGGACTTCACGGTTGGCACGCTCATGCTGCCTAGAAACATGCTGGTCGCTCACAGATAACACAAAAGATTTAATTAGCCTCCTGACATCCCTTCCCGCAATTTGGTCATCAATATCAGACGCACTCTCAACATCTGACCCAGACTCATAACTCTCACTATCCACATTCTCTTCCTCACTCACAGATCTCACAGAACTAGTACGGGGGGTAGGGCGCACAGATGCCCCAGCAGATCTACGGGTCCCACTACCCTCACGTCTACTTTCTCTCCTCCCCACCGAACTCTTACGGCTCATTCTTCTCTCAGACCTTACACTACAGTCCCTAGGTTTCACTCTAACCTCACTGGACTCTCTATCACGCACTGTTGACACACTATCCTCACGACTCGCCACACTCTCACTCACCACATCACTCATACTACTCAATAACTCAATTGAATCATCATCCTTACCAGTAGCACACGCCCCCCTGGGCACTCTCTCGCTAGACTCCAGCAAATGGGTCTCACCTTCCTTTACTGAAGCCAATCCCAAATCAGCAACCGAGGACTCACTCCCGGGATACTGACCAGAATACTGACCATACTGGGACATACTCCTGCACTGACGCTCCCTCCTTTCCCTTGCAGGTTCCTTCCTCTTTGACCTCCCTGACATCCACGTCCACCGGTTGAGCAGACACGCAGACGTCCAGAAATCTAAAGGAAAACAAAAAATCAAAAGCACAAGTTAACAAAACGCACTAAAATTGAAGTTCACGTAAAACGCAAAAATAATACACGGAACGCAAAGAAATGATACAAAAATTAATTGAACACGTGGCGTGAACAGTAATTAGAAACGTTACAAAAATTAATCGAACCCGAGACGTGAACAGAAACACAAAGAAAATTAGGTCCCAGCACACACAAAAGTAGACAGTTCCTCCGTAGGTGGTATGGCGCAGAGGCGTAGACACACTCCAGTTCCCGGGGAATCGTCCAGGCGGATTATGGTCACGGTCCAACCGCGCACAGAGGTAAGATAGCACACAGAAACAAGCTTACGTAGAACCGCAGGGTAGATCGGCCCAAGGTCCACTACAGCAGGCTGCTAGCAAGTCGGTAGACGCACCTCGACAACACAGAGACGATCACAGAGCCCACAGACTTGATACGGAACTGTGAACCACCGCTGCCGCCAGTTGTGGGGGTCAGGTAGATAGGCTGCCACCAGAGAATCAGCAGCGCACCGGCAAGGTTGGAGAGAGGTTAATCGCTCGCCTCACAGTGGCCCAAATTACACACGTTAGTTAGGCTACGTTTATATAATTGAGAAAACTGAAATCTGACAAAACCGGAAGTGCGGCTAGACTTTATAGTCCTTGGTCCAGCCACACCCACATCATGACATGACACAAAATAAGTTACACACACGAATTGCACACGGCACTATACCTATTCACGGCTCACAAAACTCAATGATTAAATGACACACACACACATAAATGTTCTGAGTTCATTTCTCGTCTTTCTCTTCTCTCTTCTTCTTTTCCTTCTTCTTTGGCTTCACTTCCGTCTCTGGGCTGGCTGGCCCCACACCATCCTCTGTCCAGATGCGATCGCTTCTACGATCACAACGTGGACAAGAGGCAGAAGATCGTCCGTGACGCCAGACTTTGTTTCAACTGTCTGGGTCATGACCACAACTCCAAGAACTGCACCTCACGGTTCTCCTGTCGTCACTGTGGGGCAAAACACCATTCTTCACTGCACAAAGGTCCTGCAGCTCCGCCTGCCGATCCGTTTGTCACACGGACTGAAGATGCTGAGACTAAAGTTCTCCACATCAATGCTCCCAACTCTGTGGTCTTATCCACGGCCATGGTCGCGGCCTTTCACGATGATAGGACCCGGAAAGTCCGTGCTCTGCTAGACACCGGTGCCACGCTCTCAGTCATCTCCGAGAGTCTCGCCAATGCTCTCAAGCTGCCAAGGAAATCCGAGAAACTCATCCTGGATGGTTTCGGTGACCTGGTGAAGAGCAAGCACTACGTCCAAGTTGATCTCCGATCCTGCTACCCTGAGGGAACGCCCGAATCATTCTCAGTCAAGTGTCATGTCGTCAGCACTCTCCCATATCTCAGACCACCGTTTCATCCTAAATCCATACTTCAACTTCCCTGCATCAAGGACAAGGCTCCTATCGCGGATCCTGAGCTGGGAGGGACTCTGGACTTACTGCTGGGCGCCATACCCTGTGTTCGTTCAGAGAAAGGTCTGGGAGTTGTTGGCAAAGGTGGGGAAATCATCGCCAAACCTACCCTTTTTGGCTGGACCCTGTTGGGAGCCATTCCTGAGTCCGTCGTACGCAACACCATCATGCACGTACATGGAACGCCAGACCCGCTGGATCAGTCTCTCCAGCGCCTTTGGGACCTGGACCAGATTCCAGATCTGAATACGTCTTACACTCTCGACGAGCAGTCCGCAGTCACTTTGTTCAAGGACACCTATCGAGTCACGCCAAGTGGACGTTATCAAGTACAACTCCCTCGTGTCACCGACCCTCCTTCCTTGGGGACCTCTCGCCCTGCTGCCCATCGCCATTTCGTGCAGAATGAGAAGTCTCTCCAAGGAAAAGGGAAGCTCCAGGACTTTGAACAGGTACTCAAGGAGTACATCGAACTTGGGCACGCCGAACCTGTACCCGAGGACGAACTTCACCAACCATCTATCAACACCTATTACCTGCCGACCCACGGCGTCGTGAAAGAATCGTCGACCACGACAAAGCTTCGTGCGGTTTTCGATGCCTCCGCCAAGTCGTCAAATGGCATCTCCCTCAATGACCAGCTCTTTGTGGGACCTAATCTGAACCCGCTCCTCACCTCCGTCCTCACTGCCTTCAGATGTCATCGCATTGCAGTCACTGCAGACATCAGTAAAATGTTTCGAGAAGTGGAGCTGGATCCTATCGAACGCAACTTCCATCGCTTCTTGATGAGGACAGACAACAAACTTATCACCGACTACCGAATGCGCCATCTCACCTTTGGCGTAAAGTCCTCGCCCTTTCTCGCCACCATGGTTCTGTTGGAGCATGCTGAACGCCATCAGGACACACCCCCTACTGCAGCACATATCATCAGCACTTCCTTTTATGTGGATGATTGTCTCTCCGGCGCTCCGACTGTCGAGGAAGCCGCCGCCATACGTACAGAGCTCTGCGATCTCCTATCTCTCTGCGGGATGACTTTCCGTAAGTGGAGGAGCAACTCATCTGTGCTCCTGGATACCGTTCCAGAGGCCCTCAGAGAAACAGCAGACCTGCAACTGGCGGATCCACTGTCGTCATCCAAAACTCTTGGCATCCACTGGCACGTCGCCACCGACAATTTCCATGTGGCAGTGCCCGTTATATCGTTCGACCTCCCAGCTACAAAGAGGAATTTGGCTTCCGTGGCCACCAAGGTTTTTGATGTCCTGGGACTCTTCTCACCAGCCATCATTACAGTGAAAATCCTGCTTCAGCGCCTCTGGAAGTTGGGCCTGGGCTGGGATGACACTGCACCTCCTGACATCGCCTCATCGTGGGTCGAATGGCTTACCCATGTCGTACACATCACCGAGTATCCCATCTCATGTCGTCTGATGCTACTTGATCGACCTCACATCAGTTGTAAACTACATGCGTTCTCCGATGCCTCCATCATCGCCTATGGGGCAGTCCTCTATCTAAGGACCTTGTATGACGACTCTTCCGTCTCCGTGCGCCTCGTAGTCTCCAAAGCAAGGGTAGCACCAGTCAAGTCGTCAACTGTTCCCCGTCTGGAGCTCATGGCCGCTCATCTACTCTCCAAGCTGGTTGACTCCGTAGTCAAGGGTTTGGACCTGTCTCTATCTGATGTTTATGCTTGGACGGATTCGTCTATCATCCTGGCCTGGCTTCGAGGTTCTGCATCTCGTCTGAAGACCTTCATCACCAATCGTGTCCGTGCCATACAGGAGAAGGTCCCAGGTCCTCAATGGCGTCACGTCCGCACCGAGGACAACCCTGCAGACATGGCCAGCAGAGGGATATCCCTCTGCTGGCCATGTCTGCAGTCCCATCTACTCTAAAGAAGTTTGACCTCTCCATTGAATCTGACGGTCTGATCTACGTCAGAGGAAGGGTCCGTAATCCCAATTCACCTAGGAAGGCCTTATCGCTGGTCCTCCTCAGTCTGAAATCGTCCATCTGCTGTCTCTTGGTCATCACGTTACACCGAACATTGGGACATCCCAGTATCTCTGTCATCATGTCAGTACTAGCCGAGACCTACTTCATCACTGGTCTCAGGAATTTCCTGAAGAAGTTGTCCCGGGAATGCGTTGCTTGTCGTCGTCTTCAAGCATCCTCCATCACGCCAAAGATGGGGCTTCTTCCCTCGTCTCGAATAACACCTGCACCACCATTCTCAGTGACCGGAGTGGACTTCATGGGACCGTTTCTGATTCACCGAGGGAACCTCCGCAAGCCTACTCGTGTGAAGGTTTACGCAGCTGTCTTCGTCTGCTTCACCACAAGGGCTGTTCACCTGGAATTATGCTCCGATTTATCCTCAGAGGCATTTATCGCTGCTTTCAATCGATTCTGCTCACGTCGAGGAGTCCCACGTTCGCTGTACTCCGACAATGGCAGCAACTTCGTCGGCACCAACCGAGAGTTCGATGAAGTCCGAGCACTACTCCAGGATGACCACTCACAGCAGTCACTGTCACCTCCAACATGCAATGGAACTTCTCTCCACACTTTGGAGGTCTTTGGGAAGCCGCCTTAAAGTCGATGAAGGCAACTCTCCGCAAACTGAACTCCCTTCGTCCTCTCTCATATGAGGAGTTGAACACTCTCTTGATTGAGGCCGAAGCCATCCTAAACTCACGTCCACTCGCACCTATCACTTCGACCGATCCAGATCAGGAACTCGCCATCACCGCCGGCCACTTCTTGATCGGGAGACCTCTCAAGTCACCACCATCTTCCAAAGTCGACACCACCTACTCACTCTCTTCCATTCGTCACTGGAATCTGGTACAACGCCTGCGCTAGGAACTTTGGATCACCTGGAAAAGCCGTTATCTCCAGTCCCTGGGAGCTCAAGCTAAATGGCACCAGCCACAACATAACCTACGTCCTGGAGATGTGGTCCTCGTCAAGGACGAGACTCTCACTGGGCGAAGCTGGCCCCTAGGACACGTGATGGAGGTCTATCCAGGAGATGATGCTACAGTGAGAGTAGTGGATGTCCGATGCTAGGGAAAACTCTACAAAAAGGTCTAGCAATCGTCTTGTCTTACTTGAAGAAGAACATGTCGATTCCTCCCCCCCGGAGGATGTTTGGGCCTCTGCCGAACCTGCGAATGCTACGAAAGGGAAAGGACATCACCGGGAAAAAGATCGTCTCCCGTGAACATTGAATCTCCACCCTCATTAAACCCTTTGCGGTCTATATCATGTCATGTCATATATAGCTGATGTTCTAATAATTCTATCTTGTTCTTGTATTGACCCAAACTATAGCTGTATTGTTGTGGAGTGCGCACTTTACGGGTAACTCAGGCAAGACTGCAATTGCGCAAGTGACAGCGGTTGCGTCTGAGCATCTACCAGCGCCATAGGGCTTGCAAGACACTGGTCCTTCAATCCAAGTCGCCGACTTAGTTTGGGTCCTGTGTGAACGGAGTTACGCCCGTCTTTCACAATCACTTAAAATACAAAGGAATCTAAGATTCCTTAAGAAGTTTGCATAGCATATGACCATTACTCTCCTCACAAAAGGAATAAGGTAAATACTAAAAGTTGGAGAGCTCAAATTAACAGTTGTGATAGATATGTCATTAACTTAGGTGTACACAAATATTACAAAGTAGTTTGCAAAATATATTTAGTTAAATAACATGTATTCTATCTACTTTCTTTAGTCACTTGCACAATTTTGATCATACTTCAGCCTTAATTACTTCTCAATAGTCTAAAAAATAAAGAGTAAGCACAAAAATGTATAACTCAGACACTAATTGAGATAATTTTGTATATTTTAATTAATGATTATGATTATTACATATCATTTGTATGCTGTATTATAAGCTTAACAGTGTGGAACCAATACAATAATAATTATAACTGCCTTCTCCAGAGTTTTCTCTTGACCACTTTGGAATATACATATTTATATATTTTTGTACAAAGGCATTTATTCTAAAAAGAAATAATCAAGGCAGATCAAGAACATTTATTGGATGTTGTTTTTTATGTTTATTTATAGTAGTATGCTCTATATACAATTTAGTAAACTAAGGTCGACTACATGCAGTATACATTAAAATTTTAGTGTTTTAATTATCATTTCCTACTAAGTTATGTGGTGACAGTATTATAGCAGCTATAAATGCATTCTTATACCATTTTTGGTAGTATTATTTAAAATTCAGTCTAGATTACATAACATAACATCCTAATTACAAAGGTTTTCTTGTTTTATAAAGTTGAAAGTGTGGCGAAATTACTTAGGAATTATAGGTAAGTATTAGCACTGTATTTAGCTAATACTACTTTTAATAATACATAACCTTTTTATTTTATTTTGAAAGAGGAAGAACATTTATTATTAGTCCTTGCATTTGGATAGCTACGATTGCATAATCTCAATTTACATTTTAGTTTTGGTTGTATTGATTCCTATTAGCTAACATGAAATTTTAAGTGCCGATTACTAAAAATACTTTTGATATTTTTTTAGCTTGAGAGACTAAAGAAATCTATTGATATCCCCACAAAATAATAAAATATTAATATTTAGAATTCTTTTTTACGTTTTTAATTTATTCATGTTTAACTTCCAAGTTAAACTGATAGTGGCTGTGGGTCGAAAAGCCACCAATTGTGGGTTGGAAGGCTGACACCACTGTCACCCACTTCAGGTAAGGTAAGTACTCAGGCCCACAGGTAAGGATCAGCACTCAGCGATAAGGTAAGCCACCGAAGCCTCCAACAACTATTCCTTAGAGACTCTGATGACCGCTGCCACCAGAGTTCCACCCAAGGTAAGCTAGCCCGCCTGAAGTATTAATTCAGTGGTTGGGTTTAACTAAGTCATAGGGGGAACTGAATGGACGCATGCGTGTTATAGTTTAAGTACTAGGGGACACGCATGCGCACAAATAAAAATGAGGTGTGGTCACCGGAAGTCCGGGATAGAACCAAACAAAATGACATGCGTATACATACATATAATCACACTATGCTTATAATACTTACACCATTGTTATTCATGACACAACACAAATGTTCTCTTCATGCAATGTTCTTTATCTTCTTCTTTCATCTCTTGACTTTCTCTTCATCTCTTTCTCGACTCTGTCTCTCGTCTCTCTCTCTATGTTCTCCGCCCACAGTGGCTTTCTAGTAATAAACAAATACTTGTATGAAGTTAGCATACATATTATTTTACTAAAATATTAATTATTAATTGATCATTACAATTGTGAATATAAAGCTTTTTCTTCATACTCTCACAAAATGTATGCTTAGTTTATTACATTCAACAGAGTCTCAATGTACAATAAGTAAGAGCTCATGGGTATCATTTATTGTACCTGAAGTGGTACTGTAAGAATAGGTGTGACAATTGAATAGCATCACAGTTAGTGATCCTTAATATGATAACTCTGAAGGAAATAGTAAATAAATTTGGGAATAGCACAGTACTAGTGGTGTGCTTGAGCACAAATGGCGAGCGAGCCTGTCTTGTTAGGCTGCATAAGAATACAATATTGTTATATTGTAATTATAGCAATTGCCATGTTCAGGAATATCAATCTTGATGAGTTGTGGTTATCGTTTGGCACTGGATCAAATTTGCGACATATTCCCATCCATGAAATAGTTCAGGAGATGGACCACCGGGTTTCTTCTGCCCTCCCAATGTTCCATGCACTCACTGGTGAGTGCAAGAAAGGGTGTACTCGATGGTGTAAATGTGTAAAGGCTTCATTAAAGTGTGCTGCTCTCTGTCACTGTGGTGGAGAATGCTAACAGTTCTTGTTTAGTTGTTGTTTGCAATTCTTTTCCATGATCATGTCGATATTACAAATTGCTGATTTCTCACTTCAAGTAACTTATATATTTACAACTTTGGATAAGGTATAAACTAATTTCAAGTCTCAGTTTGTTACATAAAATGTCGTCTTTGTTTTGATACCAAACAAGTAATGCTTACCTTTGATCAACATGGTATAAAACTTGAAATTCGTGTTTTTTTTCAAAGTTAATTGACCTTTTGAGGTCATCAATGGTCAAATTGGGGGTGGGTCCCGATCTGAAAATCATCTTTGGGGTGTGTATGAAGTATATACCAAATTTCATGCTTTTATCATGAAGTGCACAAAACCCCCATATTTTGGTGCTAAGCTGCTGTACTATATGATGTATAACCTGAAGATACTTTATTTCATGGTGACAAAAATGGATTCTATGTAATAGTTAGAGCATAAGCGCTTGGGTACTGGTGCATTTAGTGCACTGAAGCCCAAGGGCCGTAGGCCCGAGGGCTTTGTGCACTAAATCCACCAGTACCTAAGGCGCATGCTCTAACTATTTTAGATCCCGTTTACCCAGGCCTGCCCAGTTTCCACTAGCAACTTTGTTTATCAGCATTTTCAGTGTTAAGCGAATTCTTCCGTGTTTCCGGCCCAAAATTAAAATTCAATTAAAATTCGATTGAAGCACGCCAGAAAGTTTACTTTAGCAAGTTTACTTTAGCATTTAGCTGCCAGCTGTTATCTCCAGATCTAACTCTACCTGGGCTGCTCTGCAGTAAGCAGTAAAGCAATGAGAGCGGCAAGAGGGTTATATGGTTGGGCTGGTCCCATGGTGGATATGAGAGAGTAGTAGACCCTCCCATATCCGGCCTCACATAACCTGCTCCCTGCTTTATCCGGCCTATTCTATTAAACTAAAACTCAAAAACAGCAATACCCCAAGGGTGGTTAGTATGCACAGTTCATATACCTAAAGGCAAAAAATAGTGCACACTTACCAAGTTAGTACACCTAGTAACAATATAGCAACGGGTTCTAAATATATATACAACAAGGGGCTAGGGACTATCTGTTCCAGCTCTCTCAGTGGGAACAATCACCACCTAATCCTTATTATGTGTTTATTTATTTTATTATTTATTTAGCTACTTATTTTGTTTGACTAGTTTATTATTGTGGTTGTTATTATTATCATTTGTTATTAGTTATCTATTATTGTTGTAATTGCTTGATCTTCAGTCTAGCCAGCAAAAAGAAATAATAAATATAAGTATAAATAAATATAAATACATATGTATTGCTACTGACGATAAATTATAGCAAATAAATACAGAACTACTCTCTTACCTTAATTTCCTGAGTAGTGATAACACTGTAGTATTAAGTTTAAGTCATTCTGACTACTTCTATTACCAGTAACTCTTGAACAAACTCTCAGCTGCAAAAGAAAAGTCCAGCGTTATTTTAATAACTTTATTTAACAAATATGGAATTATGTACTTATCTCAGCATTCCTGCAGTAGTGGTAGCTTCTTTAGAAGCCATTCTGACTACCATTGGCTCTTGACAACCAACAAGCTGCACTTAGTAGCTCGAAAAAACAGCGAGTTTTTAAATTACACATAACCGTAAAAGAAATTCAATGCCATAATAACCACTCCCCGCAACTGTTTGAATTAAAAAAATTTTTTAAAAAAAATAATACTACTTGGTTAATGCTGTATAGTATCCGAAAAAACTGGGGTCAAGCCTGAAAAGCCATGTTTTTAGGAGAAAATAAAGACATTCGCGTGCGCGTTTGAGAGGCATACATATCATCCATCCATAACATATTCCTGATTTTGCATTATCCACCCCAAATACAGTCTCGCTCGCTTCGCTCACTCACCAATTAGTACTGTGCTTGAGCACAAATGGCGAGCGAGCCTGCCTTGTTAGGTAACATAAAACTGCTGTATTGCTACTACATAATTTATATTAAGCTTAGTTCAATTAAAAACGGTAGTATAATAGTGGTAATGACCATTATTTAAGCATAGAAATAAAGAAGCACAAAATTGCTCTCTTACATGAGTAATGGTATCCTCTGTATAAGTATCAAACTTAAGCCATTCTCACTACTTCAATTACCAGTAACTCTTGAAAAAGCTCTCAGCTACAAAAAAAAAAGGCCAATGTGTATTTTTGTAATTCAGACAACAAATAGCTATGGAGTTACTACTTTCCTAAATTTCCTGAGTATTGGTAACTTCTGTAGTATCAAATTGAAGCCATGCTAATTATCTGAATTACTGGTAATTCTTGACAACAAGCTTAAAGCTACAAAAACAAAATACCTTAATTTTACCAATCAAATACAAAATTACTTTCTTACCTCATATTCTTGAGTAGTGGTAACTTCTGTAGTATGCAATTGAAGCCATTCTGACTATCTGAATTTACCAGTCACTCTTGACAACAAGTTCTCAGATACAAAAAAGAATAGAATAGCCGGAGTTATTTTTTGTAATTTTAGCTAACAAATATGAAATTACTACTTAACTCAGCTTCCCCCGAGTATTGGTAGCTTCCTTAACATTAATATTAAGGTATTCAGACTATTGCTGGCTCTTAACAACCAATAATTGGCATTTCTTAGCCACCCAAAACGGCGAAGTTTTGAAAATTAAATCTGGTGAAGTGTCTTCAATGCCTAAGTAACCGTCGCAGCAACTGTTTGTGACTTGAAAACAAGTATTTTCGCAGGAATTCTCTCACAATTTTGAGTTCAAGTGTAAGTAAGACTTGGTTCCCAAGAAACTGGGGTCAAGCCTGAAAAGCCATGTTTTTAGGAGTAAAAAAGCCTCCCGCATGCGTGTTTGAGAGGCATATGTACCATCCATCCATACATACATACATATATATATATAACATATACCTGATTTTGCATTATCCACCCCTAATTCTGTCTCGCTCACTCCGCTCGCTCACCAACTAGTGGTGTGCCTGAGCACAAATATCGAGCGAGCCTGCCTAGAAGTAACATAACACTACATTATTGTTACTATGCTAGTTAGTTCATGCAAACACTATAATAACTACTGCCCGAAAAGTTTCCATGGACAACCAAAACAAAATCATAAATTAGTATTGATAACTAGATTGTTAACCTCTACAGCCTTGTAAATTTTTATTAACTCAAATTACCAATACAGTTTACGGATTTTGTTATGGTTGAAAATTGACTCTTTTCACCCTGTGAACAGTTATGACCTTTCAAACAAGTATAAAATTACTCTCTTACATGGTTACCTCTAGCTGTAGTATCAAACTTAAGCCATTCTGATAACCTCAATTACCAGTAACTCCTGAAAAAGCTCTCAGCTATAATAAAAAAAAGGCCAGTGTTATTATTTGTAATTTTAGCCAACAAATATGGAACTACTATACTTACCTCAATTTCCTGAGTATTGGTAACTTCAGAAGTATCAAATTTAAGTTATTTTGACTTGCTCTCAGCTACAAAAACAAAAGACCATCAATTTTAGTACGCAAATACAAAAATACTTCCTTACCTCATTTTCTTGAGTGGTAACTTTCGTAGTATCAAATTTAAGCCTTCCGACTATTTGAATTTACATGTCACTGCTGACAACAAGCTCTTAGCTACAAAAAAAAGGCCAGAGTTATTTTCGTAATTTTAGCTAACAAAATAATATGGAATCACGTTCTTACCTCAGCATCCCTCGAATAGTAGTAGCTTCCTTAGCATTAATTTTACGGCATTCTGGCTACCAAATGGCTCTTGACAATCAACAATCGGCACTTCGCAGCCCCCCCCCCCCAATGCCATAGTAACCGGTCGCAGCAATCTTGAAAAACAAGTGTTTTCGCAGGGATTCAATCACAATTTGGAGCTTAAGTTTAAAGTAAGACTTGCTTAATGCTATAGTATCAGAATAAACTGGGGTCAAGCCTAAAAAGCCATGTGTTTAGGAGAAAAAATTACCCACGCACGTTTAAGGGGCATACATACCATCCATACACACATATACTAGTGGTGTGCTTGAGCACAAATGGCGAGCGAGCCTGCGTTGTTAGGTTACACAAAACTATTTACGACTGGTGTCACCTGGTTCTGCCTCGCTCTTTATGGAGAATGCTCTGTAAGATTCTGTCTAACTTAAAAATTATTCCTTGACAAGGTATAATTAGCTAATGGGTATGTTTGATAAGTATTTATCATACTTTCATCAATTATTTTACATCATTTATTTACTAATATGTCAATTTTTCATTAAGTCTATTTAAACAAATTAAACCCCACCCAATCTTGTAGGTGTGGCAGATGTGACCGCTTAATTGGCCACTTTTTAAAATTTAAAATTGCTTTCTACACCCACGTATTGATACATAATATACTTTGGCATAGTTCATGCAAAAAAGTAAATAGTAGTTGACAATTAATATAATATACAGAATTACTCTCTTACCTCAATTTCAGGAGTAGTGATAACTTCTGTAGTATCCAATTAAAGACATTCTGATTACCTCAATTACCAGTAAACAGTGAACAAGCTCGCAGCTCTACCAAAAAAAAAAAGCTCCTAGTTATTTTTTGTAATTTTAGCGAATTAATATGGAACTACGTAATTACCTCAGCTTCTCCCAAGTAATAGTGGCTCCCTTGGTTTTAATTTTTAGCTGCTCTGGCAGCTACAAGTGGTACTTGACAACTAATGAGGGGCATTTAGCAGCCTCAAAATAAACGACGAGGTTTTTCATATTATGTTTGGTAAAGGGTTTCAATGCCATAGTAACCGTTTGCAGTAACTTTTTGAAACTTGAAAAACAAGTGTTTCGAAAGAATTATCTCACAATTTGGAGCCCAAGTTTCAAGTAAGACATACTTAAAGCTGTACTATCAGAAGGAAGTGGTGTCAGGCCTAAAAAGCCGAGTTTTGGGGTGGAAAAACTGCATCACGCTCGTGTTTAAAGGGCATACGTATCATCCATCCATACATATATACATATAACATATACCCAATTTTGCATTATCCACCCCTAATACTGTTTCGCTCACTTTGGTCGCTCGCCAACAAATATCCCCAATTTTCAATTGAGTTACCCTAGATAGCAAGGGGTTTTTACCAATTAAACCTGAATCAAGAAACAAGACAGCATTTTTTACCCCTTTTGGAAAAATTTCTTTCACAAGAATGCCCTCTGGTTTTAAAATAATGCTCCTTCAGTTTGTTAGAGAGCTATGGAGGAAACCTTGAATACAATTGATCATGCAATGCTCAAAGCCTCTCTCAGATCTTTTGAATGCTCATTCCAGCTGTTTGAATAAACAATTATGTCATCAATATAATATATAGATAACAATTTTTTTCAAACAGCCGGAATGAGCATTCGAAAGATCTGAGAGAGGCTTTGAGAGCTTTGCAGGAAAAAAAGTTTGACAGCAAGGAAGGTTTAGTATGAAATATGTGAAGTGTTTAGGACACATTATTTGTGATGGTAAACTAGCTATTCCAGCTCAATTGTACAGAGGCAATCACTTCATATAAGCAGCCACGAACAAAGAAAGAACTTGGATAATTACTTGGGGCTATGTCATACATCAGAAGATTTATTGAGAATTTTGCTAATTATTCTGCTATACTCTAACCAGAAACTGCTAAGACAGCACCCGGGGTGGTTCAGTGGTCAGAGGATATGCTAGATGATTTTCACTCTCTCAAAATTAAGATTGGTAGAAGTGTTGATTTGTATATTCCTGTGTCACATGATTCATTTGTTTTATACACTGATGCATCTGGAGTAGGGGTAGGGTCTGCTCTATATATTTACAGAGATGAAGCTGAATTGTTGGTTGTGTTTTACAGCAGACAACCGCAAGGATCTCAAAGAAGATATTCAGCAAACTGAGTTGGAGTGTCTCACAATCTACTTATCAATTCAACATTATTGGCTCCACTACTATATGGACGTCATTTCACTGTCAAAACAGATCACAAGGCCCTAGTTGCTATGTTCAAGTCGAAAGTCCTCAACAGAAGACTCTACAATTGGGTGTTGTGACTACAAGAATTTACATTTTCTGTAATTCATCAACCTGGAGTTGAAAATACAGTAGCGGATGCCCTGTGGAGACAAGCATTGGGATCCCAATGAGCATGCCACTTGTTCTGCTGAGGGCAGCAGAGATGTCAGTGCACTATGCTTCTAATGAGCGGTTGTGGAACGTTCCTATTGGTTGTTTGGAAATTGCTCAAGGCAGCTTCCTTAGGGTATAAATAGAAGTTACCTTAGAGATTGTTTATAACTATATTATAGCAACTGTTTTATGTAAACTTAACATTTGTAGTTAGCTATTATATCATATGTGGTTCGATGTTATCTTGTTATTATTCAATGTACTATTCTTATTGATATTTAACTATATTATTTGTTGAAGAATTAGAAATAATCAATTAAGTATTATTGGATTTACTGTTAAAGAAGGATTGGACTAAAACCTTCACATGATTCCGTACCAAAATTATAAAAAGTAATGAGCTCTATCAGAAAAAGCTACTGAACACTATGGCCTAGATGCATATCAAAGAATTTACGTGTATAAATGAAGTCAACATGCTTGAGCATGCCACTTACATTTAATACTTGAGAACTGTATTACATTCAAAGCGAATTAAAAATCTAAAGTATGTATTTTTACTATACAATATTCTGCCTGCATTTTATTTATACTATTATGACATTCTCTACTGTAATTATATATAATACAGGCTAATAAAGTCATTCTAAACTAATAATGATCAAATGCTTAATATATCAAATTAATTTAGTGAGGATACATAAAGTATTGGAATTGGTGTATACCTCTTCTAGTTTCTTCAATTTTTTAATGATTTCCTGTTCTTCCTAGAAGGTATAATAACATAAAATTTATAATTAAATACTAAATTCCTGATTAAGCTAATAAATTAGGAAAATTTTCTTGCATCTTAAATTCCTTTATTTAAACTTAACCCTACAAAAACACTGCTATTATCACAATAGCATCATGAATGAAGTATGAATTTTGTTTATTTTTTGGTCGCATTCCACTCAATAATTGTTTAATGACATCAACAAGGAGTTTGATGCTTTTATTGCAAATACGTGATTAGTAATTACCAACTTCCTATTCATGTTTTGGACATTCAAATCTTATTCCGTTTTTTTCAGAAGC